>QMCD01005440.1_pt1 | contig 16427 bp, 8 predicted proteins | sample 1821841 | NCBI WGS metagenome assembly QMCD01 (sample SAMN01991225, study PRJNA193472) | Termite gut metagenome, whole genome shotgun sequencing project. | isolation source: worker | host: Macrotermes natalensis | reverse complement strand
GAATTTCTCAACGAGAACATTTCGCTTTTGAACAAAATTACCGAGGTGCAAGCCGACGGCCATTTGAAATTCCTCGACGCCGATCCGTACCGTATCGCGATCCTTCGCCTGAAGGCCGCAATTTCGCAAGCCCAAGCCGCCAAGTAAACGCAACATCACACAACACCATCTCATCCGAACGCTCGACTTGATAGCCGGGCGTTTTTCTTCGGCCACACGCCGCCTGTGTTTGCGCAGGTCGCGTTCTTGCCGCTTCCTCGAACGAAATCCCAATTCGGGATTTTCGTTCAACCAACGCGAACTGTCGCGTTGTCGTCCACAACATACCGAACCGCGCTCACGGTTTGTCGAAACATTTTTGCAGAAAGATCGTATGATCAAAACACCGAACGAAAAACAACGTCTTCTTCTCACTTGCCGCGAAGCCGCTTACGCCTGTGGAGTCGATCCGAAGACTTGGCGAATGTGGGACGGCCTCGGGATCGTGCCGCAGCCCGTCCGGCTTCACAAGTCGGTTTTCTGGCGTCGGCTCGAACTCATCCAGTGGGTTGAGGAAGACTGCCCTCGCCGTAAGGATTGGGTTTGGCGGCCCAACAAAAAATATGCCGAAATTTACAGCATATTTCCCAAATGATACCTTGCCTTTCTCGCGGTTTTGAGGCTCTCTATCAGTCACGAAGCCGTAGGTCACGGACCGTCCGCGACCATTTTTGAAACATTCATTATCGGAGAAAAACCAATGGCGAAAATCTACAAGAAGAAGACAACCATTATCGATTCGAAAACAGGCGAGAAGAGAAAAGGCGAGTCGAAGAAGTGGTGGGGCCGTTATCGCGATGCGAGCGGCGTCGATCACCGCATCCCGCTTTCGCCCAACAAGTATTTGGCGCAACAAATGCTTGCCGAATTGATCGACAAGGCCGAACGGCAACGTGCGGGCGTCATGCATCCGGCGGAGGAGGAGATGCAAAAACCGATCAAAGAACATCTCGACGCTTACGAAAAGCACTTGAAAACGAAGAGCGTTTCCAAGTCGCATGCCAGCGGCGTTCGTGGCAAATTGCGGCGGATCGTCGACGCCTGCCGCTGGAAAAACGTTGCCCAGATTAAACGCACGGAAGTCGAGGCGTTTTTGAGCGACCTGCGTGAATTGCATGGCGTCGGCATTCAAACGGTCAATCACTATCTGCAAGTCGTCAAGAGTTTTTTGAATTGGCTGACGATCAATGAAATGCTGATCCGTAATCCGCTGCTCGGCATGGCGAAGCTGAATGCAAGGCTTGACCGTCGCCACGACCGTCGGGCTTTGAGCGAGGAGGAATTTTCGCTCTTGATCCGTGCCGCCGAAACGGGACCGCCGAGTTGGGGCTTGATCGGTCCCGACCGGGCCATGCTGTACGTTCTCGCGGCGTGGACCGGATTTCGCAAAGGGGAATTGGGCAGCCTCACGCTCCGCAATTTCAAACTCGACGGCGAAATCAAAACCGTCACCATCGAGGCCTCGTACAGCAAACGGCGGCGCGAGGACACGCAAATCCTGCATCCCGACTTGGTCGAATACTTGCAAGACTGGCTTACGCAACGCAATCCGAAGCCGGACGAGATTTTGTTCCCGATCTCGGCGCGGACCTGCAAGGTCGAACGGGCAACGTCGAAGATGATCAAGTTCGATATCGAATCGGCAAGGGCGTTTTGGATCGACGAGGCGGCGACGGACGAAGAGAGAAAAACCCGCGCGGCGTCGGACATGTTGACCTACCGCGACAGCCGGGGCAAGTACGCCGACTTCCACTGTCTGCGGCACACGTTCATTACGAATTTATGTCGCGCAAAGGTTTCGCCGAAAACGGCACAGGTTTTGGCGAGACATTCTGACATCAATTTGACGCTCAACATTTACACGCACATCGACCAGCCAGAGCAGATCGAAGCGATCAATTCCTTGCCTGCCGTGCCGGGATTGAAAAAGCGGAAGAAGGCGGAGTAAATTCGACCGACGCGCCCGGCGGAGTTCTCGAAAGAGAATTTCGCCGGGCGTTTTTTTGTTTCTTGGTGATTTTTGCCTTGCTCTTCCGCAAGGTGAAGGATTGCACTTTGGCAGTAAGGCGAGACAGGAATTTACAATGTTCATTGTTCTCTGTTATATCAAGTTTGATAAATTCTGTCCAACCAATGATCAGTCGCGTGAAAATAGTGTATAATCCTTGAAAGAACGAATTTTGAAGATTACAATCAGGTACTGAAAATAGCGGGAGAGCGTATGAACAGGCAATTTTTAGCAAAATGCAGTGTTCTCTCATTAAAAAACACGCTTGAATGTGGGCAGTGTTTTCGTTGGAGACTGGCAGGTGGCGGCTCATATTTTGGTATCGCATCGGGAATACCTGCGAAAGTTTATGATGATGACAACAAAGTTTATATCGAAACAAAAGGCAATATATCCTTTTGGCGTAACTATTTCGACCTTGATCGTGATTATCAACAGATTTTACATGATTTTCCTCTTCATAAATTCACCAATGCCGCACTGGAATATGGAAGAGGGCTTCGCATTCTTCGACAAGACCCATGGGAAACCCTATGTTCGTTTCTTCTTTCACCCCAAAATAGCATCACTCGAATCAGTTCGATTGTTGAGAAAATTTGCGAATCGGGTAATGAAGTGATCCAGTTTGAAGGAAACAAATGCTATGCATTTCCTTCACCTCGCATTGTTGCTTGTCTTGATGAGCAAACTCTTGGCGAGTTGAAAGCAGGCTTCAGATCGCAATGGATACAATCGGCTGCGAGATCTGTATTGAAAAGACCGTCGATTTTTGATGAGCTTCGTAAAATGTCAACGTCGGAAGCTCGGAAAGAACTTTTGAAACGATCTTCTCAAGGAAAGATATTCAAGGGCGTCGGTATCAAAGTCGCCGATTGTTTTTTACTTTTCGGGCTCGGAAAGATGGATGCTTTTCCGATAGACAGATGGATGGAGCGAGTAGCAGAGCATTACGAAAACAATCTGGACGGTGGCATTTTTGGGGAATACGCCGGGATCGCACAGGAGTACGTTTTTCATTACATGAGGTATCTTTCACAACGCAAAAAATAATAGCGCGACTGGAACACGGCACAATCTTATACGGCAAATTGTTTGGGCATGAAGAGACGCAGACACTACGCACATCGACTGACATTGAGCCACCGGTTTTGGGCCAAGCGTTCAAGAGGAAATTGTAAAACATCAACAAATTCTAACAGCAGGTGTAACACATGCTTCCCAATGACATTAACAAAATGATGCGTGACATTGAAAAAATGACAGAAGGCCCGATGGCCGCTCTTTCAAAAGCATTTGAGGAGCGACAGCGTATACTGAATGGTCCCGCCAGCGAAATCGCGAGATACATTCAAGAGGCAAATAGAATTCGAACTGCGCACGAAAAAAGTCTTTTGGGAGTACTTGCGCATATACCAGTAATGCCACAAGGAATTTCTGAATTGCTCGAACATACCAACGGCGCATTTCGCCATTCAGAAATACAAAACGTACTGCGCATCTACAAAGGATATATTGAGCAGACAGAGTCGTTTTTTCAAAAGATACAGCCTCAGCTCGCGCATGATACATTGGCCGCATGTAAAGCAATTCAGGAGGCAAACAAAATCGTCACTCTTTTCGCGACATTGAAAAATCAGTGTTTGAATACCGACGAAGAAGATTGGGATCTGGACGAAGATGAGGCCGAAGGATTTACTTCAAGTATTATCCAAGCATTGAAGGATTTTGTTTCTGACAGCGTGCTATTCCTTTCCAAATCAGATCGCCGATTATATGCCAATATCGTCCAACTGCTAAAAAAAGCCAAAGGACAATTTCCTTTAATTTCTTGTATTCTTGTACTCTATGTAATTCCTTTCACATGCAAAATAATCGCAGCTTCCATTTCAAGTTATTTCATCGAATCGCAACCTTCCGTTCAATCACAAATCCCAAGCATAAACATTTCGATATTTAAAGAAGAGCGATTCAAAGCTGAACGGCAATTTGGCGTTTCAATTGATTCCGTGGCAGTAACAAAAACAAACGTGAAGGTTTTCGCATCACAAAGAAAACAGGCTGCTCAAGTAGCTGTTTTGGAAAAGGGGCATGTTGTATGTCGACTCGAAAAAACCGGCAAATGGGTTTTGGTTGAATTTAAGGTTGACGGTGATAAAGTAATGCGAGGATATGTCCGATCAAAATATCTGAAAAAAATCTGACCGTACCATCGTCGCTCTTGGCGAATTCCGGCCAACACGGGCGACCGTTGGCAGGTTCGGGACAAAGGCCAAGACCCGCCCGACGCCGCGACACGGCGAAAACAGGGCGTCCTGACGCCAAAGATTCGAGGTGCAAAAGACCGTGGGAATAGACCGTAGGTATTCGCCGAAAACTATTGTCGGATCAATACTTGCGTATTCGCAACGATAATTGCGTCAGCCTGGAAACCAGTGGTGCCAAGAAAGTCCAATCCAATAGTAAACGATTTTCCACGATATTCCACTCGGCATTTTCTAGCATTTTTGACGCAAAGTCAAAAGAGATAAAGACTTGCGAATATGCGTTGCGCAATATCGGCCGAGGTTCCTAAACCGTAGGCCGCTGGTTCGAATCCAGCCGGGGGTAGTTTGTAACTCTTTGAAACGTCGTGAGTTGGGGCGACGAGAAGCATCTTCACTCGTTCGATAAAGATGCCAGTGGGTCCCAAAGTGGTACCGGATAAAACCGAACGATTTTCCTACTCCGTTCGCGTCCGGCAGCCGACTCGCGGCGAGGCCGCTTACGTCCAATCCGAGTTTTCCCATTGGCTCGGCGGCGATGCCCAAGTGATGCGGTTTGTGGAGGGCTAACGGAGTCAAAAACTGGACACCCGCTGAACGGTGGCAAGCCCCGGTGACCGCTTTCTGTTTGTCGGCCCCGTGTCGCCGACTTTTTTCCCGCCCGGCCTTTTTGCGACCCGCCTCCCACCTTGCCGGAAAGGGCCGGTTTTCGCGATGGCGGAAATGTAGGCCATTCTGGCGAGTTTTCGGCTGCCAAGTACCCTTCCTGCGCTAGAATTCCTCCCGATTGCCCTACCCGACGGACTCAAAAAATGGTAGAATTGCAACGCCGGGTTCTTTAATTTCTCGATCTCATTTCACTGCGTTATGACCACGATTCACACCATTCTCGACCAGATACGCCACGCCAAAACCTCCGAGGTGGACAAGGGAGCCCGCTTCGAGGAATTGATACGGCAGTATCTCCTGAATGAGCCGGTCTACAAAGAGCAATTCAGCCAAGTCTGGCGTTGGGCGGATTGGCCCGGTCGGGATGGCAAGCCCGATACCGGAATCGACCTCGTTGCCGAGCGACTGGACGGAACCGGCGTCGTTGCCGTCCAGTGCAAGTGTTACGATCCCGATACCACGATCCAAAAGTCGCATATCGATTCCTTCCTTGCGGCTTCCGGGAAGAAGGGCCAGTTTGTCGGTCGGATCATCGTTTCTTCCACGCCTCACTGGAGCCAGCATGCCGAGAACGAAATTCACGACCAGCACCCGCCGGTCCAACGAATCGGCCTGAACGACCTGGAACAAAGCAGTATCGATTGGTCGGCCTACGATGTCCAGCGTCCGAAGGTCAAGCTGAAGCCGAAGAACTCCGCGAGCATCAGAGCCAAGCCCTGAAAGATGTTTGCGATGGTTTCAAAACCCAAGACCGGGGCAAGCTCATCATGGCCTGTGGGACGGGCAAGACCTTCACCTCGCTCAAAATCGCCGAAGCTGTGATTGCCGCCAATGGGGCCGGAATGGGCGGGCATGTCCTGTTTCTCGTCCCGTCGCTGTCGCTGCTTTCCCAAACGCTCCGGGAATGGACCGCCGAGTCCACGATGCCGCTCCACTGTTATGCTGTCTGTTCCGACACGAAAATCGGCAAACACGATGACAACGAACCCACCACGCCGGACGATCTCGCGATTCCAGCCACGACCGACGGCAAGGAACTGGCTAAAAATTTCGCGGCGGTGAAAAGCAACGACAAGATGACCGTCGTTTTCTCGACCTACCAATCCATCGACGCTATTCATCAGGCACAAAAAAAGGGCGTGCCGGAATTCGATCTCATCATCTGCGACGAGGCCCACCGGACGACTGGCGCGAGGTTGGAAGGAATGGATGAATCGCATTTCGTCCGGGTTCACGATGCGAAATTCATCAAAGGCAAAAAACGACTCTACATGACGGCGACGCCCCGGCTCTATTCCACCGATGCAAAAACAAAGGCCAAAGAACGGGAAGTGCCGCTCTGGTCGATGGACGATGAAACGCATTACGGAAAAACGCTCCACTATCTCGGTTTTTCGCGGGCGGTCTCGCAAGGATTGTTGTCCGATTACAAAGTCGTGATTCTCGGCGTGGATGAGCGGGTTGCCCCCTACATCGAGGCGGTAACGGACAAGAAAAAGAAGGAACTTCCGCTCGTCGATCCCGCGAAAATCATCGGCTGCTGGAACGCCCTCGCAGGACAGTATCTTAAAAATACGGACGACGACGGGAAAAAGCCGATCCTGCACAGGGCCGTCGCGTTCACCACCTCGATCAAGCAGTCGAAAACCTTTCGAGTCCAATTCAATGATATTGTTACAGGATACTTGGCGAAAACAGCGAGTCGAGAAAAAACTCGTCACGCGCAACTTTCCTGTCACGTCGAGCACGTTGACGGCACGATGAACGTGCTGGAACGGAATAATTTGTTGCAGTGGCTCAAGGAAGAACCCCAAAAGAATGAATGCCGCATCTTGAGCAACGCCCGGTGCTTGTCAGAAGGCGTCGACGTGCCCGCGCTCGATGCCGTCATCTTTCTTACGCCACGAAAATCGAAAGTCGATGTAGTCCAGTCCGTCGGTCGCGTCATGCGAAAAGCCGAAGGAAAAGAGTATGGCTACATCATCCTGCCGGTCGTCATCAAAGCAGGAACGAAACCGGAAGACGCCCTCAACGACAGCGAAGCCTACGAAATGGTTTGGGGCGTATTGCAGGCCCTCCGTGCCCATGATGACCGTTTTCAAAATCAAATCAACGTCTGCGAGTTGGACGGAAAAGAGCCGGAAAAAATCGAAGTCTCTTACATCGGCATGCCCACCGGTGACGGCGCAAACCGGGAAATGGATTTGTCGCCGGTAATCCAGCAGACATTTTCGTTCACTTTTGACGACATCAAGCTCTGGAAAAAAGCTCTCTACGCCACGCTCGTCAAAAAATGCGGCGAAAAACGGTACTGGGAGGACTGGGCGAAAGACGTCGCGGCCTTGGCGCAAAAGCATATCGAGACGCTTACGCGACTGGCCGACGACGAGACGCACCGTTGCGATTTTATGGCCTTCCTCGATCACCTGCGGAGCAACCTGAACGATTCCATCACGGAAAAAGACGCCATCGAAATGCTGGCCCAGCATATTATCACCAAGCCGGTATTCGATGCCCTGTTCGATTCCGATGTTTTTACGAAAAACAACCCCGTCGCACAGGCGTTGGACCGAGTCGTCCATCTGCTCGAAGACGCGGAGGAAGTTTCCAGTCGTGAGTTTCTCGTTTCTAGGAACAAGGAACTAGAAACTTTCTACGCTTCCGTGCGGCAGCGAGTGGCGGGCGTGACCACCGCCGAGGGAAAGCAGAAAATCATCATCGAACTCTATGATAAATTTTTCAAGACGGCCTTTCCCCGCATGGCGGAACGGCTGGGCATCGTCTACACGCCGGTCGAAGTGGTCGATTTTATTCTCCACAGCGTCGATGCGGTTTTGCGCAAAAGTTTCAGCGGCGGCTTCAACGTGAAGGGCAACGACATTCTCGACCCCTTCACCGGCACGGGCACGTTTATTGTCCGATTATTGCAGAGCGGCCTGATTGAGCCGAAAAATCTGCGCTGGGAATACGAAAACGAGATTCACGCCAACGAAATCGTCCTGCTGGCGTATTACATCGCGGCGGCGAATATCGAAAATACGTTTCATGAAGTCTCACGAGCCGGGAACTGTGTTCCCGGACATCCGGCGACACAGTCGCCGGCTCGTTACACTCCTTTCCCCGGCATTGTCCACACGGACACCTTCACGATGACGCAGGAGAAAAAACTCCTCGACGACGCCAACAGCCGCCGGGCGAAAAAGCAGAAGGAAAAGCCCATCCGCATCATCATCGGAAATCCGCCGTATTCGATTGGGCAAAAGTCGGCAAACGATAACAACCAGAATACGGAGTATAAAGAACTCGATAAACGCATTGAAGATACATACGCTAGATTTACCAATGCTGGATTGAGTAAATCGCTGTATAATCCGTACATTCGCGCCTTTCGCTGGGCGTCTGACCGTATCGGAGATCAAGGAGTCATCGGGTTTGTTACGAATAGTTTCATCGACAACAATTCAACAGACGGATTCCGAAAATGCTTGGTCGATGAGTTTACAGATATTTATGTTTTCAATCTGAGAGGAGATCAACGAACATCCGGTGAGCAATCACGCAAAGAAGGTGGCAAAATATTCGGCTCCGGTAGTCGTGTCCCTATTGTGATTACCCTTCTGGTGAAAACCCATCAAAAAGTGAACAACGCTCCGCCCGCCACGATTCATTATCACGATATTGGCGATTGCTTGTCACGTGACGAAAAACTGGACATCATCAAGGATTTTGGCAATATCGAGAGCATTCCGTGGCAAACGATTGTACCCAATGACAAACACGATTGGATCAACCAGCGCGGTGACGATTTCGATGCCTTTATCCCCATCAAAACTGAAAAAAACGGCGGTGCTACAAGTGTTTTTTCGACAAATGTTGTCGGAGCAGCGACCGGTAGAGATGCATGGGTACTAAACTTCTCCAAAACAAAACTTGCCAAAAACATGAAATGCATGATTGCGTTCTATAATGAACAAACCTCTGCATTTCAAGAGCGAAAAACATGGGACAAAGAAATCAAGATTGAAGATTTTATCGACACAGATTCAACAAAAATCAGCTGGACAAGGGCTCTGCGTAATGACTGCAAAAACGGTGTTATCCATTTACATCAGAATAATGCGTACTCCAAAACTCTATACAGACCATTCACAAAACATTGGTTTTACTACGATAAACCGTTCATTGAGAGTCCAAGTCTTTGGCCGCAGATTTTTCCAAATGGGAATCACAGGAATTTAGTGTTATGTGTGATGAATGTAGGTTCACAAAAGGATTTCTCAACAATTATTACTGATGGTATCGCAGAATATCAATTGGTGTTTGCAAACCAATGTTTCCCGCTTTACACGTATGAGAAGCTCGAAAAGCCGGGAAAAAAGAGCCTGCTTGACGAGCAGAGTTTGCTGGGCGAAGAACGGGACGACGCAGAAAATACGACACGGGTCGGCGATTACCGTCGCCGAGAGAATATCTCGGACGCGATGCTTGAGAAATTCCGTTTCCACTACTCGAAACGAGAAACTAAAAACTCGAAACTCATCACAAAAGAGGACATTTTCTATTACGTCTACGGCATGCTGCACAGCAAGAGTTATCGCGAACGCTTTGCGGCGGATTTGAAAAAGCAGTTGCCCCGTATCCCTTTCGTCGAGGATTTCTGGGCGTTCTCTCAAGCTGGCCGCAAACTCGGCGACCTGCACGTCAACTACGAAACGGGAAGGATGTATCCATTGAAGGAAGTTTCCAGTGGGGAGTTTCTGGTTTCTAGTTATAAAGTAACGAAAATGAAACTTTCGAGAAACACGAAACTAGAAACTCAAAACTCGTCCCTGATTTACAACGGTCATTTGACCTTGACGGGCATTCCGCCGGAGACTTTTCGTTACATCGTGAACGGCAAGTCGGCCTTGGAATGGATCGTGGAGCGTTACGCGGTGACGACGCACAAGAAGGACAGCGGGATCGTGAACGACCCGAACGACTGGTGCAAGGAACACGGCGACGAGCGTTACATCGTTGATCTTATCAAGCGAGTGGTGCATCTGAGTGTGGAGAGCGTGAAAATCGTGGACGGCTTGCCGGAATTGGCTTGGTGAAGTAGAAACATGTAAGCCACACCATAATGATGGATGAATTTTATGCTGCATGATCCATTCGCTATAATACTCGGTACATTACCATCAGCGAAATAAAAACTTAACCTTACGTAAGAGTAGAATATGGGTATCTTTATTGATCGAGTCAAGATTGCAAATTTCCGAGCGATCAAACGGCTTGAAGTCTCTTTGTCCCCGTTTACCGTCCTTGTCGGAACAAATAATTCCGGGAAGACCACTTTTTTACGTGCCCTTCATTTGGCTTTGGGGGAAGGAAGAAAGACCGTTTCAAAGGAAGATTTCCATATTGATAAAGGTGTTCCGGCGGAAGAAATCGTCATTGATATTCGAATTGTTCCAATCGACGACAAGTACGTGCGAACGGAGAACTTTGGCGATCCGTGGTTTCCCGGATTGTTTGTCGAATCGCAAATCCGCAATGAGGGGGATCGGGAATATATTGCTTTTCGAACCCGTATTGCTTCGGACACACGAAAAAGTGGCGGTTATTCATTTGAACGAGTCAATCTGAAACAGTGGGACGATTCTTCCGACTGGCCCGACAAAAATCAAGAAGGAGATAAAACACAATTCCTTGAACCGATTCCTCTTTATTTCATTGATGCCCAACGAGACATCCTTCAAGACCTTCGTGAAAAAGGTTCTTTTTTAGGCCGTTTGTCGTCACGAATTCATTTTGATAAGAAGAAAATCGCCGAAATCGAAAAACTTTTGGCCGACCTCAATTCGAATATCGTCAACGAAAGTGAAGTTCTCAAGCACTTGGCAGACAGACTGGCCGAGTTGAGCGATACCATTGGGACAAAGCGGGCCGGTATTGAAATCACTCCTATTCATAAAAAAATTCGTGACATCGGAAAAGGATTGAATATCCATCTCGCCGAAGGCGATACGGAATCTTTGCCGTTAGATTATCACGGGATGGGAACTCGAAGCTGGGCTTCCCTTTTGGCGATTAAGGCATTTGTTTCTTGGGAAGCTCAAGAGTCCCGTAAAGACGATGAACCGTTCCATTCTATTCTCGCCCTTGAAGAACCCGAGTCGCATTTGCATCCCAATGCTCAACGGCATCTTTTTTCGCAAATCATGCAAATGGGGGGTCAAAAAATCATCAGTACGCACTCTCCGTTTATTGCATCCAGAAGCAATCTAGCCGACATACGCCATTTCTATAAAATCGACAAAGGCTCGGCCGTTGGACAAATCAGTAACGAACTTGGAAAGGATGAGATCAAAAAAATCGAACGTGAAATTATGAACACGCGAGGCGAATTGTTATTTGCCAAAGCCGTTGTTCTTTGTGAAGGGATAACAGAGGAGCAAATGCTTCCTATTTTTGCAGAGGCTCACTGGGGAAAATCGCATTTCGAGAAAGGTATTTGCTTTGCGGGAACTGGATCAGGAACAAACTATGGTGTTTTTATTTCATTTTGCCGCTCGTTCAATATTCCGTGGTTTATCTTCGGAGATAGTGAATCCGGCATTGTTCAGCGAATAGACGAAGCCCTTGCCAAATTAGGACTTCAAAAATCCAGTGAATTATCAAATATCATTCTTTTACCCAGTGAAAAAAACATTGAAGAGTATCTCGTTGACAGTGGCTATCAAAACGAGTTGAAAAATGCCATTTTTGAATTGCAAAAAGATGCCTGTGTAAATAACCAGCATCGGGAAGCAAAAGAGAAAGAAGTCACCAAAATGGATGCTGCTGCAATAACCCAGTTCCTTGAAAGTAAAAAAGCCAAGATTGCCCCATACGTTGCCGAAGCGATTATTCAAAGCAGTGATGACAAAAAGCGGATACCCGCTAAGTTTTTAGAGCTTTTCCAAGAAATCGACAAGACCATTTAAGACGGGAGAGTATGCAACGTGACACAATCAAAACTGACCCGCGACCAAGAGAATGTCGTTAAAAGCGAAGCCGACGCCATTCTTGTGCTTGCAAGTGCGGGAAGCGGAAAAACCCATGTGCTGACGGAACGGGTGCGTTTTCTCCTAGAACGCGAAAAACGAGCACATGTCCTCGCCTTGACTTTTACGAATAAAGCAGCCGAGGAAATGAAAATCCGTTTAACGGAAAGCGTCAAAGACATTCAAAACAGAGCGTTCATCGGCACGATTCATAGTTTTTGTTTGGAAATGATTCGAAACAAAGGCCATTTAATCGGCTATTCTGAGATGCCCCATATTTTCGAACGCGAATCGGATCGCAAAGAATTATTGAACCAAGTAATAGAAGACTCGGAAAGATTACGGACTTGGTTTTGTCGGCTAGAGAAAAAAGACCAAAACAGATTCATTTATGATGCTCTTTATCAAATCGGGTTAAGGAAAAAATACCTCACTGGGACACTTGACAATGCGATCTCGGCAACAACCGGTAGTGATGCGAATACCGGTAAAAAATGGGATTATGTCTACCAAGAGTACAACGAACTTTTGGAATCTCAAAATGCCGTTGACTTCGATGGAATCATTGTGCTCGCTCACCGGATTTTAACGGACCACCCCAAGATTGCCGATCTTTATCGCAGACAATATCGCTATATCCTTGTCGATGAGGCACAAGACTTGAATTTTGCACAATATGAAATGATTAAAGCCCTTTGTGGCTTGGAACATAAGCGTGTGATGATGGTTGGCGACCCCAATCAGGCGATTTATGGTTTTAATGGTTCCGATAAAAAATACATGGCGGACTCCTTTCCACATGACTTTGAAGCCGTAACCATGAGACTGGATGAAAATTTCCGTTCTTCAAAAGCAATCCTTCGTGCTGCAAATCGACTTATCCCCGATTCCGGTGACATTTTGGTAAATACTTCACTTGAAGGAGAATTTGGCATATCCGCATTTAGCAATCAAGAGGAAGAAGCGGAGTGGATTGCTGAAAAAATCCGTTATCTCATTGACAACGGACACCCTGATATACTTGGCGATGTGTCTTATGATCGTATTGCAGTGTTGGCAAGAACAAAATATGTTTTTCCTCCACTCGAAGAAATTCTTGATCGACAGGAGATACCATTTTTTGTAAAAAAACCATCGGATTCCACAGAATTCGAAAGCTCTTTTGCCAAACAGTTCGATCTCGGACTAAGGATTTTGGTCAATTCGAGCGATCAACTTCATCTTTTCCAGTTGATGGAGAGCTTGGGCATATCTAAAGACTGTTTGAATACCGCATTGTCTTTGAGAATGTTCGATGAGCGACTAGCTTTCATTGGAGATCAAATACTCAATGTAAGCGAAAAAGAAAATTTTTACACGTTACGAAAATCATTGTTGCAAATTCACACGGATGTCGATCAGTTTTCAGATGTGCTAAACGAACTGAAACGATTTTGGGGCCCGGAAACACGCAATGATCCTGATGCGGCCACGATTTTTGACCTTGAAGAACTCGAGACTTTATGGGGCAATTACTGCAAACAAACTCCTAAAGGTTCTCGTGACATCGCCCACTTCCGAAGCCAAGTCGCTTTAGGGCTGACTCAGGCCAACAAACCTCAAACGGGCGTAACGTTAGGGACAATCCATTCTGTTAAAGGACTTGGCTTTGATGTTGTTTTTATCATGGGGATGAACGATGGTACTTTTCCTGACTTCCGATCAATTAACAACTCCAGTGCCCTTGATGAAGAAAAGAACAATGCGTATGTTGCTTTGACGCGAGCGAAAAGATTGCTTTTTATCACATATCCTGCATGTAAAGCCATGCCTTGGGGGAATAGCCAGGTTCAGAAACCGTCACGTTTTATTGAGGCTATTCAAGATACCACTGAAATCTGTCGGTATGCAAATAATCGGTGATTCAGTTCTTGTTATTAAGCAACTGTCCCGTCAAACATAAAAACATAGAGTGTCACGATGCCCAAGAAAAAGACCAAATCTAATCCAGAACAAGGCATGTTTTTCGAGGATCACTACCTGATGCGTATTCATCGGCAGTTGACCTCCAGTTCCGACATGGCCTTTGCCGAACTCGTCGCCAATGCTTGGGATGCAGGTGCATTCAAAGTCGATATTTCAATCAGCGGTAAAAAAGACAACGAAAAACGAATTGTTATCGAAGATGACGGTATCGGAATGACCGAGCAGGAATTTAATGAATGCTGGAAAACACTTGCTTACGACCGTCTCAAACGTCGCGGATCGCAAGTCGTCTTTCCGTCAGACTCTACGAAGGGACTGCATCGTATTGCGTTTGGTCGCAATGGAATCGGAAGGCATGGGCTTTTGTGTTTCGGTGACAGTTACACCATTATTTCCAAGTCGTCTGAAACCTCGGAGGAAATCGGTTTCCGAATTTCATTGGGAACCGGAGAATATCCGCTTGTTTTTGAAAAAATCGATGTGACCGAGCCATTGATCGGCAAACATGGAACACGGTTGACCGTCCAAGTTGAACGAAATTCTCCGAGGAGCAAAAGTATCCTTCGTTCCTTATCGACACGGTTTTTATACGACCCTCAATTCTCGATCTCCGTCAACGGTGAATCAGCCAGTTTGGAAGACTTGTCTCGACGCCTCGAAAAGCAAGAATTTCAAGTAGGAGACATGGCATTTGAAATGTTCATTCTTTACTCTCTTACCAGCGAACCGGGAATTGCCTTTTGGCAAGGCGGGCGTCTTGTCGGTCAACCCTCTTGGATTCTTGGAAATGAATCCATTGCAGATAAAAGGACAAAGGCCGGGAGAGATTACTCCGTCATCGTGAAAACAAACGACATCGGTGATTTCGTGCAGGAAGACTGGAGCGGTTTTCGACGGGAGAGGATCGAGGAGCTTCAACCTGTCTTCGATGCGGTTACGGAACGCTATATCGATTATTGTCGACAAATCAACAAAGAGAATTATACATCCACGCGAGACGAATTGAAAGCGGAATTCTCCGCGGAACTACAGACCTCTTCAACTTTGGTAAAGTATGAGTTCGAAGAGGCAATCAGTGTGATCCTTGAAACGCATCCGACCGCTTCCAAGCCGACAATCAAAGCCGCCCTCGAAACGGTACTTCAGCTCGGACGGAAACGCGGCGGCGTTGAGTTGTTGCAAAAATTATCGGATATGGACGGCGAGAGCGTCGAGAATCTCAACGCGGTGCTTGAGGAATGGACCGTTCGGGACATCTGCGTCGTACTCGATGAAATTGACAGGCGAATCCGAACTGTCGATGCGATTGCGAAGTTGGCCCCGGATAAAGCAACTCCGGAATTATCCATCCTCCACCCGCTTGTCACGGAAGCCCGTTGGCTGTTTGGTCCGGAATTTGATTCGCCGGAGTATACCTCGAATCAGTGGCTTTCAACAACGGCTAAAAAAATATTCAAAAATCAGGTTGACGTCAGTAAATTGACAGTTCCTCAAAAACGGGCCGATCTTGTCATCCTTGAAGATTACACGATTTCATTAACGGGAACCGACCATTTCGACTCTGAATACGGATCGCTCTCGCTTACCGACCGAATTCTGCTTATCGAACTGAAAAAGGGAGGATCGGAAATAAATCGTGAGGAACGAAGCCAGCTTGTCGAATATGTCGAAGAGATATATGCCGTCTCTTCACACAAAGGAATTTCTATTACGGCTTTTGTCGTAGGGGATAGTATCGGCCAAAACATTACCGACCAAAAAATCTGTGATGACAACGCGAAAATCTACGTGCGAACGTATAGCCATTTGGTTGATTCCGCAAGGAAACGTCTTTTTCGATTGCGGAGCAGTCTTCACGAACATTACGACAATCTGCCGGACAGTAAACTGTATCAAGGTTTGCTGCCAAACTTTGATCGCTGAAGATATTCGTGACTCTTCGCTGATGTGTGAACAGTAAACTCGCATAGAAGGCTGAAAATTCAATGAGCCCCGCTGCCGAAACCGTTGCGGTGGCTTCCGCCGGACAGCGTTCAAATTCTTTGCCCCGAATCGGTTAAGTCAGCCTCCCATTCCCCTCCCACCGGAGCGGAATTCGGTCTCGGTCGTCAGTCTGCGATTCTCCTCAAATTCCTCGTTTTCGGCCCGTCTCCCGCCCGGACTGGCCACCTGTCACATCCTTCCCCGCTGGTCGGGGGTTCGCCAACCCCCACCGGAGGCCGACACGGCGCGGCTCCGTTCGAGCGGGATGCCTCCCATTATATTCCGGCGCCACGGCGGTCGCAAGATGAGGAAAATTTCCCCACGTCGACGCGACTGTCGTCGCCTGTCGCGTCCTTCTCTGCCGGTCGGGTTTCGGGCCAAGCCACCCTCGCCGGGCAACGCGAACCGACGCCGCCGGAGAAGTGTTTGTCGGGAAGGTTGATTTTCCGTTGACATGGCTTACTCCGTTGGCAG
>QMCD01001728.1_pt1 | contig 16427 bp, 4 predicted proteins | sample 1821841 | NCBI WGS metagenome assembly QMCD01 (sample SAMN01991225, study PRJNA193472) | Termite gut metagenome, whole genome shotgun sequencing project. | isolation source: worker | host: Macrotermes natalensis | reverse complement strand
GCTACTACACCGTCTTTCCCATCAGGATCAATAATTTTGATAGGATTGTTAAAAAATGCATTGTAAGGCGACAAATAATAATATTTTTCAAAGTGTGGATCCCTACTTTGGAACGTTCCTGCATCGGAACTATAGTAACGAGCCTCAAAGTAATCTAAGTTACTTTCTTCGTCTCTTTCCTTGCCGTTGAATAAATATCTCGGTATGGTATCCAGCATCCAATCGGCACGATATTCTGAAATTATATTCCCCCATGGTGTATAAAGAACTGCTTGTTGTATAGCCCCGTGTATGTTGGTAATAAGCTGTGTACTGCTTAGGTGGTTGCCGTGGTAGAAATACAAAGCATTTTCGTAGGCTTGTGGATTTTCGCCTTCCAAATGCGTTATTTGCGTAAAGTTGCAACTTATGCTATTTACCGTATCCTTCGTTACCTCGCCTAATTCTTTTTGCATCAATTCTAGGGCGTTTGCCGCTTGCAGGGCATTTATAGTAATATTTATTGGACTTGCGTATCCGCTTCCTATTTTGCTGGCTATACGTGCGGCATCAGCGTAGTAATGCTTAGTGTACTCACCATTCTGGTTAATGTTAATATAACCGTTAGGGTAGAGCATTAGCTTTTCTACTTCCAATACATTACCTCCTACAATATTAGTTTGGGAAAGGGTATTGTTCAACGTTACTTTGTACATGCGTTGCCCGGCATCGTCATAACCATAGTAACCGTATGTTTCGCTGTTATTGGAGTAGGCTTTCATCTGGTCAAAGGCATTATACAAGTAGTATTCGGTAGTGTCTCCTTTTGTCTTTTTGCGCAAACTTCCGTTAATGCCGTATTCAAAGGCAATATTGCTATTATTGGCACTGATTGGAGCAAAATTATTAGAAGGAGCATCGGTAGTTTGGTACGCATAGCTGTTGCTTAGCTGCGTAATAATGCTCGTCTGCGGGTCGGTAAAGGTCGTATTATTTGTATTTATCCGCCCGTAATTGCCGTAAGACATGCTTACCGTATATAAATTGCCATTGTTTCCGCTTGCTGTCACTAACTGGTCTGCTGCATCGTAGGAGAATGTCTCATTGGATGAGAAGCCGGACAAGCCGGAATTAACAGTATTTATCCCTGTGATATTTCCCTTGGGGTCATACGTATAGGAAGCATTAAAAAAGTTGTGTATATAGTTTATGCCTCCCTGTGTAATTATGGAGGTTATGCCCTGGGATGCAAGCCGCAGGTTAAGTGAATTGTAGCTATAATTAGTCGAAAGATTGTTTCCGTACTGTAGCTGCGTTTTCGCTCCAAACTTATCATACTGCAAGTTTTCCAGGTAGCTGTATTGCGAGGTATCCTTTACGCCGTGTACGCTTTTTAGCATACCGCCCTTATCATAGCCATACGTTACTTTTTCACCGTCGGGATAGGTCATATTAAGCGTTCTTCCCCAGCTATCGTATTCAAATTGAGTTTCTAATTTGACCGACTGCTCCATAAACGGCAAAGTATAAATACGCGTCTGCTTGGTAACTTCGCCCATGTTTCCGTATTCAAATTGTTGCGTACCGCTTGCATCCTTAACCGTTACCAGCTTTCCCTTATTGTTATAGGAATACTCAATAGAATCTCGGTACTCGGAGCTTTTAACACTCATTAAGCGGTTCTTATCGTATCTGTAATAGATGCTTTTATTTGGCGGCGGTGTCACTCCGCATTCGTTCCAATAAGCTGTCTTTTCTACCAGGTTCATGCCGTCATAGCGGTAGCTTTCCCTTAGGCTGTCTTCGGTATAGACGGTCTTTCTTCCCAATTGGTCGTATTCATAGCTTCGTGCAAAGTCCACACCTTCCACTTGGAGCAAGTCGCCTATATCGTTGTATGTAAACCAAACAGGCTCATGTCCTGCGGGATGTACCTTGTATTGCTGCCACGTTGGCAAGGGTAATGCTTGTATGGTTCCTTTGGTCGGTAACGCTTGTCCTGAACAGGGTACAGTTTCTTATAACAGTACCGTTGCCGGCATCAACACCAAAGCCATACTGGTAGCGTACTTCCGTATTATCGGGTGCCCTCTGCACAAGCGGACGGTCTAAAATATCATACATGGTAATGCTTGGCGGGACAGTATCCTGTACCGTAGAAAGTACCAGGTTGCCGTAAGGACGTATCACGGCAATATTCACCAGGTCACCAATTACAATGGGCGTCGCCATGGCATTTCCAACACTAACAACAGCAAGCGTCCTGTTCTCTATGGTCGGGTATTTCGTCTTTACTGTTCGTCCAAAGGCATCGTAATAAGTCTTTCCGCTTACCACCAGGACTTTTTCCCCGTTTACTTCGGCATCCTTCTTGGTCTGGATTATCCTGCCCAAGCCATCGCTGTAGGTATAGGTTGTAATATTGCCGCCTGCGTTGGCAGGGTCGTAATTGTAGGTAATAGCAGAATAGGGAATGTTATCTGCCACATTGCCGCGGCGGTAGACATACTTAACCGTATATTCCTTCCTGACAGGTATTATCTCGTGGGAGCTTAGCTGTATTCCCCCCAGCAGGGCAAAATCTCCCATGCTTATGGGCAATTTTGTTGCCAGGTTGGTGTCTCCTATAGCAAGCAAGACAGAGGCGGTATCCACTAATGCAATGGCATGGAAAACCTCCTGCTCCTTGGGGGCGCATATCTCGGTTGTCCGTCCGAACTGGTCTAAGGTATAGTACATATAATGCCCGCTTTTGTCCTTCACCCGCAGCGGTATACCGAAGCGGTAGTCGTAATCCAAAGACTGCGAGTAATGCCCGAAAGCATCGGTAACTCTTACCTGAAACGTATGTATTGCAGCATCATATTCGTATGCAAAATAAGATCCGCCCGGATACACGATAGAATCGCAATTGCCGTAGCTGTCGTAAAACAGTCCGGTAGCAAGGTAGCTGCTGCTGTCGTAATAATCGCGCAGTTCGGTCATCTGTCCCCTGTTATCAACAGTAGTTGTCCGCTTGCGGTAGCCGGGTATTTCCACACTGCTTGGAATGCCTACGCGATACATGATAGCTAATGTTTGCCGTTACTACCGGCATATCGGTACTTGTTTCGGTTTGCTGTGTTACATTGCCGTAGGTGGTCTCGTAGCGGAATGTTTTCTCCTGCCGTATATCGGCACTGCCCGTTCCTTCGTAATAGCAGATAACAGTTGTATCCAGTGTTGCATACTGGGCGTTTTCCCTGTTTGTTAATGTATGATGACTGTATCTGTTCATGCTTACCATATAGAGGGAATCCCCACCGTTTCGCACTTCTTCCGTTAAGAGCAATCCCTTGTAATAAAAATTATTATTGTAGTAATAACGGTTATACTTACGGTATATTGCGTTGCTGTTTTCCGTATAGTGGTGCTTTTCGTTTACAATGGCAAAGCCGTAGAAGACCCGTTCAATGCGGTCGTAATAGCCCTTGTCGTATTGCCATGTAGTCATCGACATATCGGCACCGTCCCCGGGGAAGTTATCCTTTACAATCAACGTATCCATCACCCCGGCTGTGGAATACATTCGCCTCCGTTTTGTGGTAGGATAATTCCATGCTTCCGCCCATGGGGTTGGTTACGGACTTGAGCAGTCCCGTCCGTCCCAGGTTGGAATAGCGGATAATAAGGGTGCTGTCATTGGGAGCAATTACCAGGTCGGCATAGCCGTCGGCGTCCATATCCATAAACTGTATATTGGAAGAGGATAGGGAGAAGGAGGCATCTGCCCCTCCGGACATGCTCACCTTGGCAAACCATACAATAGGAAATCCCAGCGTAATGCCAAAGTTGCCGCCCTTGTTTTTAGTGGTGCTCCAGTGGTAAAGGGCAGGGTCGTCACTGTCTAATGTAAGCGTCTCGCCATAGCCGTTATACCCGCAGCCGGTATGGTAATAGATATGCAATTCCCTGTTTCCTGCTATCACTACCTTGTCGGGCAAGCCGTCCCCGTTGATGTCAACAAGCATCTGCTTGCTTTCGCTGTAGGAGGTGCTTCCGCTGATACCGCCGCTGTAGCTCTCGCTGCCGCCGGAAAATTCCTTACCGCCGCCTATGCCCAGCGAGCTGGAATAGGCATTGCCGATATTCTTCCCGATTTCTCCCAGCTTCCAGCGTTCTGCCCCTTCAAAGCTATATCCCAGGTTAAGGGCTACGTTTGCCCCCGTATTATACACCCTGTCGGGCAGACCGTCGCCGTTAATATCCATCAGTGTATACAGGGTTTCATCTTCGGAGCGGGTAGCACTCTTTGAGCCTGTCACACTGGGAGCACCGCCGCTTCCTCCCTCCTTGGACTTGGTAGGCACGGTAGGTCCCTTGTTGCTGTTCTTTGCCATGGAGATAAATCCCATGGGGTCAGCCGTAAAGCTGGACCCATACGTATTGGTAACCGTCTTAAGGTGCGGTCCCCCAAAGGGATCGTATGGCTCATCTTCCCAGGTAGCTGTTTTGGGGAAGGAATAATACACTGCCCTTCCTTTTTTATCATTGCGTATAATGTCGGGGAATCCGTCCCCGTTGAGATCCATCAGGTCGTTCTCCTGTGTAGTGGTGGTAGTGGATTCGTTTAATCCCAGCCCTATGCCGGGTATGGACAGTCCCGCACTGTAGGAGGTATTGTCGGAAGAGGATGTCTTTTTGGGATCCATGCCCGCCAGGATATTGCGTCCCTGCAAGCTGCCGGATCTGCTGCCAAAGCGCTGCACCCCGGACTGCTGTACCCCTAAACCCCCTGAAGGGGACATCCCGTCATTGCGAGGCACGAAGCAATCCAGACTATCGCCCGTAACAGACTGATTCGTCGTCCCTCCCCGCAATAAGGGTGACATGTTGCTTTGTCCGCCTGTATACCCGCTGCTTTGTCCTTCCGTTAACTCATCGCATGGCTTGTTCTCCTCCTCGAAAAATTCCGGACAGGGGATTCCCCCTATATTCATGTCTGCCCCACGTATAAAGGCATTGGGATAATAGCCCACGTGCCCCCTGTTTGCCGGATCGTTGAACATGGGCAGGCAGAACAGAGCATCCTTTACGGCTGCCAGCCGCCTGTTATAAGCTATAGTATCGTCAGCAAAGCTCCGTAAATCACGGATGCTGTCGCCGCCCATGCGGGAGGTATCCACCAGCCGGGCAGCATTACTGCTTGTAAGTGTGGAAAGCCACTTAATCTTATTCATGTCCATCAATGCCATCGGATCCTTATTGGGGATGCTGTCGGTCTGGTAGAGGAACTGTCCCCATCCACCGTAAAACTCCCCGAAGAGGACACCCCGCTTATGCTTTGTATAGACAATGCCCCTGTATTTATTATTGTCTATAGTCACATAACAGTCACTCACCTGAGCGGCGAGGAAAGGATCCGCTACATAACAGCTTACATAAACGGGCTTAGCCGGGTCGTCCACCACTGTAATGGATGCTGCTGCCGCGCTTAGCGTGGTGGTACCAAAGGACACTTCCCTTGCAAAGAGCAGGGTGCCTGCCTGCTTGACAGTGATATATGCTTTTCCGTTAATGCCGGGAGCTGTTATGCTGATACTACTTAGCGTGCGGTTGACTGAATTGCCTGTAGCAGGCGTGTTATATATTTTATGCAGACGGCTACTATTCAGGAGGACAATATTATGGTAAAAGTCGTGGTAAGGAGCAATCTCGTATTCGAGCATGCGTACCATGTTATTGTTGTCATCCGAGATAACAGCATCTATGCGTGTATTGCTTTCATCAAACAAATAGTTATAATATACTTTGGGATACCACTCTATGGCGTGCATGTTTACATTGGACTTGCTCACCACCTTGAACTTTAACTTGTTGTTGGTATCCACATTGAACGATCCTGTGTATGTCCGAACTCCTGTATTCTGCCCCGCCGTTAGGGTGTAATGGTAAAGCAGGCTGTTATCCATCCAGATTTCAAAGCGTACATCATCACTCATTGGAGCAGGAAGCGGATTGATTACCGATTCGATGGTAATATTTCCTTTTGCCGGACAGGGGAAGAGGGAATCGCCCTGCAACAGCTGCGATTGTGAGGCTTTGTTCCCGCCGCCGAATATCCTGCCGTTTTCATCCAGGTATTCTACTCTGCTCAACGAGTGAGAGAAGGGAATCACTGCCGGATCCCATACCACCTTTTTCTTTACGCCATTGTACTGGGGACGCACCCGGAAAAAGAGCTTGTCGCCCTTATCCAGCCTCAATGCCGAAAGGTCGAAGTCCGGGTTTACATATTCATTGCCGACAGACGACCGGACAGCCATTGCCTGCCTGTTATCACCCGACTGGGAAGAGTGAACAGTGGGAGCACCGGATTTAATATCGCATTGATTGACGAGGATAATGGTATTGATCTCCATGCCATTGATTAATTCACGTCTAATGGTATAAGTGTAATCAAAAGGAACCGTAGGCATAGCCGGACCCGAATTCGTAGACAGATAGACATTGCATCGGTTGTCTGTACATATGGGAATAGGCTTTGGCAGTCCCTGACAGCGAGGTAAAGGCTTTATTTCATCAATATAACTACAGCTTCCATCAAATATATTAATCAGAGAGGTATATCCCTGCCCATCGGTAGTTAAGGATAATCCGTTTCCTATTCCATTATTTACATGAAATTCTACACCTTCCAGCGGATTGTTGTCCTGGTCAACTTTTTTTATCCGGGCAAAGCATACTGGCTTTTCGATACAGTCGTTTGTGATGGTGATAACATACACGCGCGTACCGTTTATCCATTCTTCTTCAATACTGCCCTGTCCATCCAGCTTTATTATACAGTCTCCATTTTCCATTATCTCTCTGCATATTACAAAGGATTTTTCTAAGGCAGTACAGTGTGGTAAAGTAGCTATTTCAGAAATACCCATGCACTTAATATCCTGCATGCTAAAGGCAGGAGTACGCCCATCCTTATCCGCATGGGTAATTAATTCCCTTCCGTCTTTTAATCTGAATACGACATTGCCCAGCGGGTTGCCATGCTGGTCTGTCTTACGCAATATAACAGGACATGGCGGGAGTTCTTCCTTACATCGATTGGTAATAACAATGGTGTGGATTAGCATACCGTTGATCTCCTCGGAGTAATAGCCGACAGGATAAGGGGAGTTAAGGGAAGCTTCATCCACAGATAGTTTACATTTGTCATCTGCACATATCGTGACAGGTGCCTTCATTTTATCGCAGTTAGATAAGGGGGTTATTTCATAAATTCTACTGCATCCTCCTGCAAATATATTGAGTAAGGAAGTATATCCCAGACTGTCGGTAGTTAAGGGTAATCCGTTTCCTATTTGATTATCTACATGAAATTCCACGCCTTTCAGCGGATTGTTATACTGGTCAACTTTTTTTATCCGGGCAAAGCATTGGCGCTTCTCGTTACAGTCGTTGACAATAGTAACAATATGGACTACCCTGCCACCTATCTCTTTTTTCATGATAGATCCCGGTCCCTGTAGCGTTATATGACAATCCTTCTTTTCTTCACCAATCCCTTCTTCCTTGCACAGGGTAAAGGGGCGCTGGAAAGGATAACAATGGGGCAAAGTCGTCATTTCCGTCACCTCAATGCAGCTGCCCGGTTCCCGGAGGTAGAAAACAGGAGTAAAACCATCCGCGCCGGTAGTCAATTCCCTCCCGTCTTCCAGCTTGAATACGACATTAGCAAGCGGATTGCCTTTATGGTCCACCTTGTACAGCACAATCGGACAGGGTTCCGGCTCCGGTTCAGGGATAATTTTCAAGTTACAGAAATCGGGACCATGATCAGTCATGTCACTGTCTTCTATCACATCCGACCACAACAGGATATGCTGCGGTGTTCCCGTTAATCCGGTTCCGTAATATTCTATGGATGCAATCACGGCATCGGGTTCCCCGCAGAAGTTTTCCAGGGCAATGGAATCATACGCCAAATGCAAGGGAGCACAGATGCCGTAGGTTAAATCCGGAAGCCGGACCCTATCCATATCCGCCTGCCATACCCGTACAAGGTCATAACGCAATTCCTGGGTGCGGTCTCGCTCGTATATCTCCGTCGTAAAGCTGAAATTGGTATCGCAGCGTACCCTAACGCTGTCTACCGTTGTTTCTATTATCGGAGGTTCGCAATCAGGGAAGGTGAAGGAAGGCGGCTTTTGGTGTACGCCTATGTTTTGCACCACCGAAGGAGAAACCAGATCCATAAAGCCGTCGCCGTTGAGGTCAGCAAAATAGACACTCGTCCACGACTTGCCCAGGAAGCCTTTCTGTATGCCCCCGTGTATAACGGCAGATGCCTGCAAGCCAATGGAGGCATTGTCGGAAAAGTCTTCCAGAAAGATTTTAACATCGTCAAGCTCCTTACGCTGTGTTTCAAATCCTTGCCTGCCGGGCTTTTGCAACAGGTAGTAAGTCTTGTTCCGCGTTCCTTCCATCACATTATATACCCTGTCGGGCAAGCCGTCGCCGTTAATATCCATGGTGGTGGTTTTGCCCTTGCTGGAAGAGATGCTTGCGTTGGCATACAGCCCGCCGGAAAGCGTTTTGAGCGGAAAGGCAGGAAACAGTCCTATGTCGGCGCCCGTATTAATCCCTGTCGACCAGGTACGGCTGCCTCCCAGTATTGAAGGTGATACAAAGCCTCTCATAAAGAAATTTCTCAGCTTTTTATCTATGCGCTTGTTCTGATCCATATCCGCTTCATTGTCGGTTACCACTATCGTTTCTTTCGGCTGGAATATCTGTCGACTATTTTCCGCATCCTTATAGTAGTCAAAGGTATGGGTATAGGCTTCCAGGGTGTCTTCGCTTCCCCACTGGCTGATTGCCTCCAGCAGTGCCCGCCCGTAAAAGTCCTGTGTATAGCAAAAGGTGTAGGTACGCACGCAACTGTCTTTGTAAAAGACCACTATCTTGCTTAGCTTCTCTTTTGACGACTGGCGGAAGCCGTTGCGGGTGTTTATCGTATTATCGTAGGCGTATGTACTGCTGCAACCTTCAACAGGCTCTATAGGCTTAGGGTTGGAAGGATCATTCCGCTTGTGGTTGACAAAGGTAAATACCCACACCTCACCTTCTTTAGTCCAGGATCGCAGCTGTGCCGAATCAAGGATATTGATGCTTCCATCCTCATCAAGCTGCACCACCGCAAAGGCAGGGTATTCGCTGTTATATCCCGAAGGAACAGCAGCCTCCTTGATGTAATAGGTCTCACCGCATGCCATTTGCATTACGTGGGTACGTCCCGATGCATCTGTTTTGGAAGTTCCCAGCTCATTGTTATGATCATTGTTCTTAAAATACTGTATCAACGCTCCTTCAAGGGCATTTCCGGTGGCGGCATCTTGCTTGCGTACCATAAAGGCGCTGCCTGCACAGCCCCATTGGTTGGTAACGCTAAGGATACCGCTGACAGGGTCGTAGTCAAAATTCATCTGCGAATTTACCTCAATTACTCCGGTATTATTTATGGAAACATAGATGGGTCTGTCATCCAGCAGGAAGCCTGCCGGAACACTTGTCTCCTGCAAGCTATGCACCTGCCCGCTGGTGATGGTAATGGGAGGCGTCAGTCCGTCGCTACCGGTGGGATAATCGCTTGTGTTATTTAGGCGGAATACGGCACCGGCTATCTGTTCCCCGTCGGGTGCTGTTTTCCGTATCCGTATATCCCTGGAAACAGGCCGTTGAGGCTCTTGATAAACAAAGGTGCATACGCCAGAACTGCAAGACATGGTCGGAACCGGAAAATGAGATTCTCTCTTTATCCTTAAAACACATGGACGTTGCATCAAATACAGTTCCACTTTGGGATTCCAATTAGCCACAAAATCGCTGTAAGTGCCCTGCCCGACAAGATTATAACTATAGGCTGTTGGATCTACCTCGCCTAAATAATATCTGTTATCCAATGCTAAATTCAACATAGGGGTATAGCCCTGGGCATCGGTAGTATAGACTCTTTCTATTACATTGCCGTTACTGGCATTACCCAGCAAAAAAGTATATCCGGCAACTCCCTGCCCGTTATTATCCACTATCTGTACCCTCGTCTGCTTGGGCTTGGGGACAACAGGCATTAAAAGCTCTATGTCACCATTATTGTAACGGTTCTCAATAACTCTGGGACGTACAGGAAAATGTATGCTGCCAGGATTTCCCCTGAACTGAACATTCCCCTGGTTATCTATCATAAAAATAAATCTTATCGGAGTATCTTGATAGCTGTTCCCAAAATACGTTCCTGTTACCCTGTACCACTCATTACACCGTATGTAAAGAGGCTGAATCTTTGTATAACCCGTTGTATATGTATATACTGTTTGGTAGGGATCGGATTCGCAAACCAAATCAAAACGGCAAAGAGGAAGCTTGTCTTTTACACAAAAATTATCCTGAACCCCTATATATACTTTTCTCCTGCATACGGAAGGGCAATAGGGAGCACAGGGATCCCAGCAGTCATAACAGTAGACTTGCCCGCCTGGCAGTGTCGGGCAGTCGCATTCTACCGGGACAGTAAGCAAAACACCATTGGATGTATTGCCTGTAGCGCCGGTATGTGCACCTATCATAGGGATCCCGTTCTCATTATACCTCGTTACATTCCCATGATTATTCACCCGAAATGATACGCTTACAGGATCTTTTGAGCAAGGAGACGGGGGAATAACTACCAGATGATATGTCCTATTAGGGCATACCATTAACTCAACACAGCCATCCGCTGTCGAAACAGCTCGCGTATAGTCCGGATTGTCATTTAAGCTGAATGTTACGGGATAGGGAGAATTATTACTCGATGTTGGTTCCTTATCTCGAAATCTTGGACGATCCGTTCCTAAATAGACGGTAGCACCCCTCAAATCTATATCCAGACAGGAAGTTACCACACATACCTGTACACGGATATTGGGAACAGTACAAGTGTCAGCTTCCCCGGGGTTTTCCGGTTCTTCCGGCTCGTAGGGATACTCTTCCAGTTTACTGCCAGGAACATCTTCCCATCCCACATCATCCCAGATACTGCTGCTACTTCTCAGTACGGCAGGGCTTTCATTTCTTCGGGGCAGGCTGTCAATCACCGTCCCGCGTAGACTGCTGTTTAAGGAAGGTATTGTATCTTCCACTACAGTGCACCCTATACTGCGAGCGGCATCCACACTGCAATTTTTACTGCTGAAGACAACCTTATAGGCCCCGGATTCCGCCCCGTTACCCGTATAATTTATTGCATCCAGCCACAACTGCTGTCCCAGATAAACCACAGCACCGGTACTGTCAGGAGAGGTTACAGGATAATCCCGCTGGTATTCGCTACGTTGGTATCGTTTCGTATAGCAGTACTGCATATAATTCCCATTGATATCCACTACCTTACACAAAGGCCAGTGGGCGATATTTCCTCTTCCGTCTTTGAGTAAAACACTCGTATCGCATCTGATTCCATCATACGTACCGTAATAATGCTGTGTCCCCTGCTTATCGGTGACTATCCAAAAGTATTCTTTAGGATTATCTCCCTTGCGGATTATCCTTTCAAAGCCGCTCTCCACACGGGGATAGAATTGCCTGTCGGCTTCCCGCGGAATAAAGCCGTCGATACGCGCCGAAGGTAATAACTCTTCGCCGTTATAGAGGTAAGTTTCTGTTTCATGCTCAGTATAATACCTAGGCACTCCCCATTTATTATCCACCGTAATAGCGGGTATTTGCATATCCCAGCCCATACCCAGTAATCCATTAGCGGCTTCACTGCTGTAAGAAACAGCCAGGTTGGGTTGCATGCCCTGCCGTCCCGCAGGTATATTAATAGGGTAACTCAATGTTGCCGTCCCCTGGCTGTTGGCAGTAGGAGGCTGCATCATCTGTATTCCCGAAGACGGATCCGCCGCCTGCAACTCCTTCAAAGAAGTTGGCGTGTATTCCTGCGTCTCGGGCATTTCAGGAGCTTTCACTATCGCGTTTATCATATCGGTAAAGTGCGTTGTACGGGAACATACCAGATAGTCTCCCTTATTGACCGAATCCCTCGGCAATGCCACCCAATGACTGCGGCTTTCGTCGTAATAATACGTCCGTATCTCCTGCGGGTAATGTCCTCTGGGCAGTTTTGTGCTGTCATAACCGATAGTGATGCTTAACGGCTTATCGAAATTAGAGCCATGAGGCAAGAATCTATATCCGTCATAGCCTGCCGTTACATTGACCATGCCCGGATTCAGTTTCGGTAAATCTATTTTCCGCAAAGCAGTAATAGACACGTTCGTGTTTTTTTGCAAACTCCCTGCTTCGCCATGTAAAGCGGCGGAACCTAATGTCAAGCTAAATGCTTCACTTTGGGTTATTGCTTTTTCCGTGTGATGAATAGTCGCATCAAAGCCTGAAAGGTAATCCCACTGTGCCGGCTTTTCAAAAAGAATATCCACACTTAACACCTCTCCATCAGGGAAAACAGCTTCCACCGTGGTACTCCACGGGGCATGCGAGGGCAAAACATCGTCTTCCGCCTCTTCTTCCTGTCCCTGGCTGTTACGGCTAATCAAACTTTCAAATTCTCCTTTGAATACTCTGACTTTCTCTCCTCCGATACGGATTGTAGCCTTGTCGTAATCTTCTCCCGTTACAAATCCCTGTACATAACCAAATCGCCTATAATAATACGCTGTTGTCGGCTGATTGACAATTAATCTACGGTCAGTTTCTGTTTCCTGCAACTCTTCGCCTTCGAGGCGTATTTCATTGTTCTTTTTACTTTTTACAACTATCGCTTTAGAAGGCTCCTTATCAGGAGTTTTTCCTTGTTCTCCAATACGGAGTTTCAGATTTTTAACCTTATAGCTGTATTTTGCATTTTCCCCAATCGAAAAACGTATCGTATTGATACCCTGTTTTAATAAATCGGGATTGATTAATTCGCTTTGCCTGCTCCATCCATTGTGCTGCTTTACGACGTAGCCGCCGAAAACAGGCTGTTCATTGATGCTTCTTGATACCTGCGTATTATCTTCCACACCAAATAAATCATATTCCAGATAAACCTCCGTTTGAGAGCTTAACGCCTCTTTTACTTCCAGATAGAAAAACTCATCCGCCGGATTATGCACCGGCTTCTGCGGCAAATAACCAAACGTCCGTTCCTCGCCGGTATACAACGCTATCGGCTTGGAAACAGGCTCCGGTTTGGCAAAGGTATTTTCCTTATTTTCTGTTTTCTTATTTTCTACCGGATTCATATTTCCCGACAAGAGTGCCCGCAATTGCGGATCAGGAATACTCATTATGTCAAATGCACTGTCTCCCAAGGGGAAATATCCTTCCTCTTTCTGTTGATTATTTTGCTCAAGCGTTGTTGGATTGAAAGGAAGCGGCTGTTGTTCTTCCATAGTATTCTGCTGATGCTTTTGGAATAATTCAGCCGGAATATTTATTCCCGAATAACTTGTTTGATTATGATTTGTCTTGTTGTTTAAATTTATTACAGCCGCTATCAAGCCGGCAAAACATACTAAAACGATTAATAAAAAATACCTGTTTTTCATACTGTCTATATTTTAATTATTGATATGCTATTTATTATTTTGTAATGTTAGTTAAATAAGTATGCAAGTGGACAAGTTTAGCTATTCCCTTTTCTATCAAGATAATTTATACTTGTCATCCTGTTCACTCGTCTACTTGTCTACTTAACAACCACTAATTTAAAATCCTTTATTCCGTAAGCCGTCTCTATTTCAACAATATAATTACCTGCTACAGGAATAAATGACTCAAAAGAATACTGCTTTTTGCCGCTATCTTCCCATGAATCATACAGACCTCCATTAACGGTATAAACCCGGACTATGACCGGATTTTCTTCCGGCAAATTGACTTCCACACTATATTTGCCTGTTGTAGGATTGGGATATACTTTATATTGAGGAGATAAGTCTTCCTGAGTTAAGATTTCAGGGGTATCCTTTCCCGAAGTACTTTTTTGCTTTTGCGATAAAAGGCTTTCTTTTGCCAAAGTGTTAAATACATAACTGCATCCGTTTGAATCTGTCACTGTCAACTTATAGTGTCCCAATTTAGACATGTCTATGGCTGATTCATCACTTAAAAATACACTGTCTTTCTCCCAAAGATAACTTACAGAGGATCCGAAATAATCTTTTGCATCAAATGAATTTCCGCTATTGTTTATAGTATATTTACTTGGTAAGCTAGATGTTATGCCTGGAAATGCTTCTACTTCTACCTCTTTGGAAATTGTAATAGTATTGGAATCAACAACTGTCAGCATATAGTGTCCTGATGGAAGATTTTCAAAGGTATAATTTCGTCCTCCCTGATAACTGAATTGTTGGTTTGTCGTATTATTTGTCAGTAAATAATTGAATGGTATTTTTCCTCCACAAACAGAAACCGAAATTGTTCCTGTCGGAGAATTTGGACAGGAATTTGTTGCCATTAATTCAATTTCAGCACCGAAAGAAAAGCTAAACGCATCTCTTCCCGAACCGTCCAAATCCCAAATAACATTGTTAAAATACACAAAACCATTTTCATCCACTTGATTTTGAACTATATATTCCACATTATTTGATGGGAAATTACCTGATCCGCTTCTATCAATTGCCAGATAACACAATCGGGACGTATCCCTATATTGTTCAGGTAATTGCAATTTCACCATTGTGGGAAATTTGTTATTAACATCAATATAAGTTGTCTGCATCAGCCATTTTCGTTCCAATAAGGGATAGGCTTGTTCGCAATCTAATTCATTATAAATTAAATCTTTTTCATTATGCCCCCATACCAGATAATTTGCTTCAGGTAAAATAAAATGATTGTCTCTATTTAAGCTTGAAAAATTGCCTGTGCTTATGGTCAGCAAATCAACTTCTTCGCTTGAACAGCCCTGTTTTTGGTCTAAGCCAAATGTGCTGTCCTTGCCAATACCGGCAATCCCATTGGAATAATCCTTGTTTTCTTCATAATTCCATAAAACAACTTCCGTTGGGGATAAGTAATCGGACTCTATCAGACTGATTCCGTACTTGATAGCCAGATAAGTCTCTATTTTTAAAGCTTCCGTCTTTTTCAAAAAGCGGCTGAAAACCAAACATTCTGCAATGTCTCCCGTAAAAGTGGACAGGGTAGAATCCGGCAAAATCGTCTCGCCCAGCACAAAATGATTACTGTCAGCTTTGCCACGTATCTTTGAAAATGCCTGCATACTGGTGTTAATCAATGGAATACCACGCTTTTTGACAGGGTATTGATACTCGCTCTTTTGACGAAGCAAACGTTTGTCTGACAGTCCGGTAACTTGTTTCCCGTCCCGCATCACACTCCAAATGCCATGCTCTGTACTTGTATCAGGGCTATGAAATACCACAATCACCGTTAATCGCGAAGATTTACTAATATCATACAACGATTTAAACGGCGTAACTTCCTCATTAAAAAACTTTACCGTATGGAAATTTAACAAAGCCGCACTGTCCTGTATACTTGCAGCCCTTTGCAAGCCACTTTTACTTAATAGGGTATTTTTTGTTTGATTAGCGAGTTGCTCACTGCCATACCAAATATCTGTTTTTAATACGTAGGATGAGGATTGAGAAAATACACTGCAAATACATAATAAACAGAAAATCACAATAATAAAAATATTTTTCATTTGTCAATTATTTTAATTAGTATTTTTTATAATGAAATTTTTATTTTTTCACTTAATTTGTAGTAGTTTTTTCCATGACAGTACGAAAAAAATCGTCTGCCTGTCAATAAGTTTAAAATAGATGATTATTAGCGCTTCAATCGAGTTCTAAAGTAGAATCCGGCTATAAGAAATTTCTTTTGAGAAGAAGTATTGTTGGCTAAACAAAGCCAATTTACATAAAAAGTATCTCGTTTTGGAATGAAAATGGAGAGAACAACAGTAAAACACAAGCAAAACAGAAGAAACATTTCCGCAGGAGAAACATTGTATATTAGGGTTAATATGGTATTTTGTGCTTCCATCTGTTTAGACTTTTTTGCTACTCCAAATGTATGACATTTTTTTAATACAAAATTCATTGCTTTGAAAATATTTTACTTGATGAAATATAAATAGTTAATATCCAGATAAAATAATTTTAAAACCGTGGAAAATATAAAAGTTACCCTTGAAGCGCTTGAAACCACCGAAAAGAAAGGCTCGGTATTTACACCAGTGGGCGGAAGTAACTCGGTGTATATAGACTCCATTGGCATAAAAGAGGAAAAACCTTATAAACTGCGTTTTTACACAGTTTCCGACGCGGAGCCCCGCACATATAAAATGCAGGTTAAATTCCAGTATCAGGATGAGGACTTAAACGAATACGAGGAAATTGAGCAGCTTGCTATAAACGTACAGCAAACCTCCCGCATTGAAG
>QMCD01000731.1_pt2 | contig 16435 bp, 16 predicted proteins | sample 1821841 | NCBI WGS metagenome assembly QMCD01 (sample SAMN01991225, study PRJNA193472) | Termite gut metagenome, whole genome shotgun sequencing project. | isolation source: worker | host: Macrotermes natalensis | reverse complement strand
TATATCCAGTGAAAAATCTGCAATTTTTTGCTGGATCAATGCCGACAGTTCTTCTGTATTCATAAAACACCTAACCGCATACTTACAGCAATTAATGCTCCAACTAGAGCTTAAATTGTAGCATATTGGTTCATAATATGTCCAGGGTATTACTTTTTGGTACATATTATGTACCAGTTTTAATAAACTTGAGGCAATCCCTCATGACACTTATTAAATCCTACTACCAAAAAAATTGAACTACTCTGCAAAATAACACCTTTTTATGCCAGAGCCTTCTTTTGAGGCTATTTTGTTAGCCATTTTCAATTCTTATGCGAAAAGGGCTGTAACCTATCGAGCGTCAACTTCACTATGTAGATTCCATCTGACATTCCATCATTTTTATTAGTAATTGTCATTTCTAATCGACATTTAAAAAAAGTAGACGGACGACACTTTCCATACGACCTCGCTCTCTCACCGGTTCTGATGGATTAACGATGTTGTTTCCTATGCAGAATTCCTTTCAAGAAATCATGCGTTCAGTGCTAAAGTAACGCATAGAACGACCGTAAGACAAGGTCAGAATTTCGGAGTTCTGTGTCTACGAATTGTTTAGCAATTTGTCTTGACGTTTTAAATCCAGTCGCCAGCGCAGTGCGCGCAAGACTATGTATATCACTGTAATGCAACTATAAAACGCAACGCTTTCTACGGCGTGTGTGCCACCACCCAAAGCGGCGGGCAGAAGATAAGTCATCACATGTATAGCAAGGATTATTAAAAGCAAATACGCGAGCCACTGTATGCGCTTCCAACTTTGACCGGTCATGCGATGACGTACGATCTCAAAAGACGTTACGCCTAATATGAGTATGATTATCAGCAACAGAAGTGACACTACAAACCTAAAATAGTCAAATGGTAAAAATGGAAAAGGACTGTTGGGGAGAATACGTGGGAGAAATGCCACGAGATAAATAATTACATGCGGAGCAGTGAGAATGCAGCCGATGATTGACAGCTCCTTACGCACCGGCATTAGCCACTTCTTAACCTTACTCGCATCTGAAAATACCCCGGCAAACATCACAACAATAAAAAACATCATTGCAAGCGCACTTTGACGTGTGAGCAGCGCAATAAAGCTGCTGATCTGCGACGGCAGATGGATTGTCTGGTTGTAAAGATAAACGATACCTACAACAAGCGATAAGATATAAAAAACTGACGGTGCCTTCTTTATGGCAGACCGCAGAAAAAAGACAAGAAGCGTAACAACTATGAGGGCAACTAAGTATCTCATAGCTACAAAGTTTAAGCGATCAATTGGCTGAGCTTCAACTTATGAAGTGCTTCATAACTATTACATTACTGAAATACTTCTTCTAATTAGGTCTAGATTTGACCACTAACTATTAGGTTTCTGTTGATGCTTTGAGCCCTCGCTGAAAACGTGTTTCTAGCGAGGGCTTCGAGTGTTAAGACTAATTTGTTGTGTAAAGATTAATTGTGCTCGTGCATGTGCTCTTGTTCATGCGTGTGCGGGTGTGAGTGAATGTGAGTGTGCTCATGAGTGTGAGTTTCGCCATCGCCATCATGTATATGATTGTGTTCCGAACCATGATTATGCTCGTGACTGTGTGTGTGGCTATGCTCATGTGTATGCATTTGATTATCTGAATCATTGTGCTCATGTGCGTGCTCGATACCAAAACTATTTTCATCCATGTTATTCTCCTTCTCTCTATGTTTTGTCGCTTCGCCCAAGATCAAGTTTTCTGACAATGAACTTAGCTGTCTAAAAACTCCACTTATTATGGAGCATATTCTGCTTAGTGTGACATGTTTTTCTATATTAATAAAATATGTTTGTTGTATTAGCAAATATCTCCAAGCCTCAGTCTTCTAAAATCCAGCTCCAAATCGGAATTACTTTGATCACTCCTTCATCAAACGTTAGAGACTTATGTTCATTGTCGAGAGTGATAATCGTTGAGTGATCTGCTCCACTCTCGTCCATCGCTTCTCGCAGTGCACGAATCTCCCTGTTACGCGTTTTTCTCCTTTCAGCGATACGCAAACTTGATAGAATTCATGCTCCGTAACCCCGCCGTTTTCGCCGACAAAGATACGGCAATCTTTGGCATCGTGGTTTACACGGCAATCGTACTGGCATAACTGGCATATGTAGTATTGAGAACGCGCAAAGCAGCTTTGGACAAAAGGACGCGCGAAGCCCATCTAGACACTTCTCTCAACTAACATCTTTCTCGCCCTTAGAATCAATCATCTCGACTGCTTCATGCCAGCATTGCGTTGCCGGAAGCCCATCGATACTTGAAGCCACAAATACCGGATCTTTCTTCTGTTTTCGCTGCAAAGTGTAATCATCCAAAGCGCGCAAAGCCCATTTGCCCAGCAGCACTATTGCGACAATGTTTACAAAAGCCATTGCACCCATAACTATATCTGCGATGTTCCAGGCAAGATCAAAGCTGGATTGGGTACCAAGAAATATCGCAACCAGACAGGTCAAGCGAAAAATGAACAAAACAACCTTGTTATCCTTAATGAACTTAACGTTACTCTCGGCGTAAAAATAGTTACCTATCAAACTTGAGAATGCAAAGGTAAATATGGAGAAAGTGATAAAGTGAATGCCTATCTCCCCTACCGAGAAATTGATTGCTTGTTGTACCAACGGAATGCCATTAAGATCGCCGGGGGTGCCATTGACATAAAACACCAGCACCATCATCGCAGTGCACGAGCAAATAATCAGCGTGTCGATAAAGACCGATAGCGACTGCGCCAAACCTTGTTTGCAGGGATGTGAGACCGAAGCGGCAGCGGCGGCATTAGGAGCCGAGCCCATGCCGGCTTCGTTGGAGTAAAGCCCGCGTTTTATGCCGATAAGCACGACCGATCCGGCAAAACCACCAAAGATCGACTCGAAATCAAAAGCCGATTCAAAAATCAGCGAAAACACTGCCGGCACTGCGGTGAAATTGGTGACGGTAATCCACAGTGCCAAGGCAATGTAAGCAATTGCCATGACCGGCACGATTATCGATGTCATAAAGGAAATTCTGTGAGTTCCGCCAAAGATGATAAAAGCGGTAAGCACAACCAAGATAATGCCCATCACAAGAGGAGCTTTGGTATCGGCATAACCCGGAATGTAATGCTCCAGCGCCGATGTCATATTAAATGACTGAAGCGCATTAAAACCATAAGCAAAGCAGATGACTAGTAAAATGCTAAATAAGATGCCCAGCCAGCGTTTACCCAAAGCTTGCTCGATGTAATAAGCGGGACCGCCACGAAACTCGCCATTTGCTCCCTTGACCTTAAATATCTGCGCCAACGTGGACTCAATAAATGCGGAAGATGCGCCAATGATCGCCATAATCCACATCCAAAAGACTGCTCCCGGACCTCCAAGTGCGATAGCCGTGGCAATACCGGCGATGTTTCCGGTACCAACACGACTTGCAGTGGAAACCATAAGGGCTTGAAACGAAGATACACTCTTGTTGCCCTCAACACGTTTTTGCTCAGTGAGCACCGTGAACATGTCTTTGATGTAGCGTATCTGAACAAACTTTGTTCTGAAAGAAAAATAAAGACCGGACGCAATGAGCAAAAATACCAACACGTAGGTATACATGGCATCGCTGACAGTACCCGTAATGCCAACTAAAAAATCGTTTATCCAACCCATAGCCAACAGCCTTTCTCTATTTTCAACTTGCGAATTGTATCAGACAATATCTGTATATGCGATATGAAATATGCAAACTATTTAATATAATGTAGAGATGCAGAGACAAAAGATGCAGAGGGTCTTCTGACGCGCAAAGAGCATGCGACATTGAACACAAGCAGATAGCTCCTAACTCTATATAAAATACATAAAGCCGTTAATCTACTCTCAATTGGTGCTTCTCCTAAAAGTCTTCTATACTGATTAATCATGCGCCAAGGGGAGGAAAATTGAAAGACAGACCTACGGGGCTAAGCTCTTCAGAGGTTGCCGAGCTAACTGCTCGCGGCTTAGTAAATGTTGACACATCGGTCAAGACACGCTCATACAAACGCATCGCCACTGCCAACATATGCACGCTGTTTAATGCAATCAACCTTATTTTAGCCACCTTTGTATTCATAACCGGGTCATATCAAAACATGCTTTTCATAATCGTCATCGTGTTTAATACTGCGATTGGCATCGTGCAAGAGATCCGCTCTAAGATCACGACCGATCAGCTGCGCATTATTGCCAGCCCCAAAACTAAAGTTGTGCGCGATGGCAACCGCCAAGATATCGCGATAGACGAGATCGTGCTTGGCGACATCATCATACTTGGACGCGGTGACCAGATCCCCTCGGACTCAGTTGTTGTCCAAGGCACATGCGATGTTAACGAGAGCTTACTTACCGGCGAAAGCAAAATGGTGCATAAAGAGGTGGATTCAGAGCTCATGAGCGGTAGCTTCGTGAACGCAGGCACCGTGTACGCACAAGTAACCCATGTGGGCGCAGACAACTATGCTGCCAAAATAAGCGCTGAGGCTAAAGAGCATAAAGCGGTGAAATCCGAGATTATGAAAAGCTCTGTAGGGATTATTCGGTTTGTAAGCATCGGCATCTTTCCGCTAGGAGCCTTGCTGTTTTTTCGCGAATACTATACCGGCGTTCATGTTGAACTCAATCAAGCGATTTTGTCCACAGTTGCAGCGTTGGTGGGTATGATTCCTGAGGGGTTGATACTGCTGATATCCACCGTGCTCGCAGTGGCGGTGATACGCCTTTCTCGTAGCAAAGTGCTCGTGCAACAGCTTTACTGTATCGAAACTCTGGCGCGGGTAGACACGCTCTGTCTGGATAAGACCGGTACTATCACCTCCGGAAAGATGAAGCTGGATCGTGTTTTAGTGCTTGGCAATGGTGATGCAGAGACAATTGATGAAGCCATATTTGCGATCGCAGCAGCTGACGAGAATCCTAACGAGACAGGACAAGCGATAATTGCACATTATGCAGGGGCTTTGAGTAAACGTGCAAACAAAGAGATCCAAGACAAGATGACCCAAGCCATTAAAAGGGCTATTCCATTCTCGTCAGATAAAAAATGGGCAGGTGTGGTGCTTGAAAACGACAGAAGTTTTGTAATGGGGGCAGCTCAGTTTGTTCTTGGTCAGAAGTATGCAAAAATCCAAGGTCAGGTTGAAGGTCTTTCCAAAGAAGCAAGGGTTTTAGTCTTAGCACAAGTTAAAACCTTTGATGATAATCTTGAGATCGTTGGAAACCCCAAACCGCTTGCTTTGATCACCATCAAAGACCAGATTCGCTCTACGGCAACCGAGACAGTGCAATATTTTTTCCAGCAAGGTGTAGACCTCAAGGTGATCTCCGGTGATGATCCGCTTACTGTATCCAACATTGCAGCCACAGTTGGCATCCCTAATGCGAAGTCTTACATCGATGCTACAATGCTGCAAACTGATGAAGCGCTTATTAATGCAGCAACCACCTATCATGTATTTGGGCGAGTAACGCCGGAGCAAAAGAAGAAGTTGGTTCAGGCATTGCAAGCAGCAGGTCATACTGTTGCGATGACAGGCGACGGAGTTAATGACGTGTTGGCGCTTAAGGCATCGGATTGCTCGGTAGCCATGGCATCAGGCTCTGATGCAGCCCGTAATGTGGCTCAACTAGTGCTAGTGAACAATGATTTTGCCTCTATGCCTAAAGTTGTTGCCGAGGGAAGACGAGCCATAAATAATTTGCAGCGCTCAGCCACGCTTTTTCTGGTCAAGACAGTGTTGTCGATAGTGTTAGCTGTGTGCTTTATTGTCTTTCCGTGGCAGTATCCGTTTCAACCCATTCAAATGACGCTGATATCAGCATTTACGATCGGTATACCCTCTTTGATACTTGCACTTGAACCCAACAAAGACCGCATAAGGGGTAAGTTTCTCGCTAATGTGATTGTTCGTTCTTTGCCCGGCTCCATAACGGCGATACTTGCAGTGCTTGTTCTGAATGTTGTGTCATATTTGGTGCTGGGGCTGAACTACAGTCAGGTATCCACCATGTGCGTGCTTGCAACAGCATGGGTTGGCGTGTTGCTAATCGCCCGCATCTCGTATCCGTTCACACTGGTTAGGGCGGTTTTGTTAGTGTTTGTTACTGCCGGAGTGGTTATGGGCGCCTTTGCCTTCCCCAGCCTGTTTGGCATTACAGCATTTACACAGCCGATGATTGTTCTGCTAGCCGTTGTTTGCGTCGGCGCAGTACCTGTATTCGGCTTGTTATATCACACATTTGCCTTGTGGTATTCACGACGCTTGCCCACTGAGAGCTGAGCTTCTGGTTTAAGCCAATATAAATTATCCCCAACTACAGGAACCCATGCCGTCTCTAATGGCGAATACTTAATAAAGCCCTTGCCCTTTGCGTTCAATTTCCTAAATACATGCCCCTCGTAAATCCGGTCAGCCAGCCACGCTCTCTTTGCATCAACACCACACTGATGCTTTTTGTCCGAGATGGCGCAGCATAAATGCTCATCCGCAATGTTATCCGATGCTAGATTCATAAAATCGCTACCCATTTTTCCTCCCTTATTGTCTAACTGCAGACCGTTATTATACTTCTCTAGTCATCCAACATCTTTGTTTTAAGTTGCTCGTTGATCTTTTTGGCCACGCTTCGATAGTAGAGGTAAAAACACGACCAGATAATGGCAAACACCATAACTGCCAACAAAACTGTTACTATCACTGCGTAACTTGGCATCGCGGGAAACCATCCCATAGAAAACCCGACAATTAGATAGATTGGCATACCGATACCAAAATGGATCAATGACTGCTGCCATAAGTGCAACCGCTCCACTTTATACACAATCGAACTGGTACCAAAACCTATGCCTACAATTGTTGATGCCAAAACATTCAGCGAGAAGTTATCAAGTGTAACACTGGGGATTCCAATACCGGACAAGTCCAGCACCACACAGATCGCTATAAAAAATCCCCATCCCCACAGCACACCAAACAGCAAGTATTTAAAAAAGAGTTTTACCATGTCAACATCTGCCTCCTATAATCCCAAGCGTTTCTTAAACTCGCCAAGAAACTTTCTGGAGATATAATCCGTCATTCCATTTTTCATGATGATGTCCATTGTTCCGTTAAAAGATGGCGATACGTGATCGATCCTGTTGATGTTAACGATGCTCGATTTAGAAATGCGCACAAAATCATGACCCAGCCGCCCAAGTATCTCATGCAGTGGCTTATCAACTGCAAACCCCTGAGCTCTACGGTCATACAGCATCACGCTACCGCCCTCAGTGCGGATAAGCTCCATCTGTTCGGCGCCAATTACATATGATTTGTCGTCTCGCTTTGCGGTTAGCAAACGTGGGGAGGTATCGGTGTTTTCAAGCAGCTCAACAAGCGCGCTAACATCTGCCGTAAGCCTAGGTATGTGGAGGATGACGTACGATTCCTCAAGCTCAGAATCAATCTTTATCTCAACCCTCACTAAGCCACCTTTCTACGAACAAAGCCATCGACCAGCACACTTTTGTCATTCCCGCAGTTCTCCCTGTCATTTCCGCAGTTCTCCCTGTCATTTCCGCAGTTCTCCCTGTCATTTCCGCAGTTCTCCCTGTCATTTCCGCGCAGGCGGGAATCCATTGTGGTGAGCCTGTGCGTTTGTGGATTCCCGCCTGCGCGGGAATGACAATGCATTAAGCCCAGCATTTCATCAACCGCACCAGCTGCTTTCGCGGGAATGACAGAGGCGCACGAAAATGACAGAGATGCGTAATGCAACAGATTGCAATAAGCATAAAACCCAAACCAATGCATTTCATACATCTACAGCCGCATCTTATACGCCATTTTACGCATGTTGCGCCAAAAAGCGAGACGACCCACGCTAATGCTGATAAATTGCATGCACAGTTTAACACTGATTGATATTTGGAGGTATTGATATGAAAGCGCTGGCTGAGGTGAGCAATCTCACCGTCCGATACGGAGAAAACACTGCGGTTGACAAGGTTTCATTCAACGTGCAAGCAGGCGAGATACTAGCGATCATCGGACCAAACGGTTCAGGTAAAACATCAACAGTTGAGTGTCTGGAAGGGCTTCGAAAGCCAGCAGAAGGTTCAATTACTGTACTTGACAAAAACCCCCTCTCCAAGCGTTGCGAGCTTTACAAAGAGCTTGGAGTCCAATTGCAAGATGTCTCATATCCGGAAAAAATAAAAGTTGACGAATTATGCGAATGGTTTGCCTCGTTTTACGATTCACCGGCAAACTACCAAAAAATGCTTGAGCTTCTTGATCTTTCCGCCAAACGCAAGCGCTACGTTAATAAGTTGTCCGGCGGCGAAAAACAACGCTTGTCTATTCTGCTTTCGCTACTCCCCCGCCCAAAACTGCTTATCCTTGACGAGCTAACTACAGGGTTAGACCCCGAGGCACGCAGAAACATGTGGGATAGTCTAAGCGCCGTGCGCGAGTCCGGCACAAGTGTGGTCTTAGTATCTCACTATATGGATGAGGTAGAAGCGCTGGCCGACAGGATTGTGTTTATGCTACGCGGAAAAGCCTTGTATACAGGAACACTGAAGGGCTTTAGAGACTATGCCAAACAAACGCTAGCACCCGAAAAATGGCAAGACAATATGTCGATGGAAGATATCTATTTGGCCTTTGTGCCCAAAAAAGAACGCTTAACACTGGAGGCAATATCATGAAAACAAAAGCGCTAATCAAAACCGCAAAAATGCAGACTATTTTATATTTTCGCGAATTCTTTGGACCATTCTTCTCGATAGTATTTCCCATCATGATGCTCATCCTATTTGGTAGCATATACGGCAACGAGCCGGATGAATGGTTTGGTGGTCGCGGCTCAATGGACGTAAGCGTACCGGCGTATTTGGGAATGGTCATCGCCGTGGGCGGCCTAATGACTTTACCACTTGGGTTGATTGATTACCAATCCAGTAAAGTCTATAAGCGCTTTGATGCAACACCGATAGGCAAAGAGAACATAGTGTTGGTGCAGATATTTGTCTGCCTCATTGCCTGCATCATAAGCTCTATCATCTTGATCGTAGCCGGAAAAATCCTATACAACATTCACATCGAAGGTGAGTGGTTTGTGATTTTGCCCATGTTCTTGCTGTCCTTAATCAGCATTTTCTCTATCGGATTTTTGATCACCGCACTCTTCAAAAATACCAAAATAGCGCAGGCGGCAAGTTGGATTCTTTACTTCCTGATGCTATTTACCTCCGGAGCAACAATTCCGGCAGAGCTATTTCCGGAAAGCTTTAAAGTCTTTACAAACTTCCTGCCCCTAACGCATGTGGTCGAAGTCTTGCAATGCACGTTTTATGGTGACCAACTAGATACAGTTGGTCTCTCAATAGCAGTCATCACTGCGATCGCACTTATCTGCACAACGGCAGGCATAGCGCTTTACCAACGAAGAAATTGGGCTTAATGGCGGCAAAAGTAGGCTTTATCAGATCAAGAATCTCTCTACATGTTATACTTTGCCCTGCTCGTCAAATTGTGCAGTGCTTCTTGGATGAGGAGGTGTTGTAAGGTGGGTCTTTTCGATAAGGTGGTAAAAAAGGGTCTGGGCGACGCACTTGGTGGTGCTTTGGGCGGTAAACTAACCGACGCAATAGAGCAAGCCACCGGTCTGGACATTGATGGAGACGGTCAAAAGGGTGGCTCAAACTCGGTCTTTGGTTCCAACCAACAAGCAACAACGGTTCCGGGTCAAGATCAGGCATACAGTCAACAAGTAACGCAAGAGCAATACGTGCAAAGCCAAGCGCAAGTCACCGAAAAGCCGTACTTCCGCGAGATAATTAACGAGATGTTTAGCGGCTACACGATTCGTGAAGATGTACCGGTTGCCGAACTTGGCGGCGAAGGCAGAGCGTACGACTTTGCACTATTAAACGGCACCAACTTTGCCGGCGTGATTATGCTTGTAGAGCACAACCGCGACAACAATCGCGCTTATAAAGGGGCTCGCGAAGCCGCAGAAGCTGCTGGAGTGCCATTCATTAACTTCTACACCCATATGCCAAATGAGCGTGACTACGTAATTGAGCGCATTAAGCGTTTGGCAAGACCGCTATAAGTTGCCCAAATATAAAGTACCGATCGATTACTTCTGAGTCGTTACTTCTGGGAAAAGATGCGTGAAAAGAGAGGGATGCAAGCATGTCTTGCGCCTGTGGTGGGGTCAAGCGTGGCGTCACAAATGCGTTGCAGGCCGCAACTCCACGTTCAGCCCTGTGCCAGCAGATGCTGTCTTCAAAGCACCTCCCTCTCTTTCATGAAAGGGGTCTAAGCCATTGAGCTTGCTTGAAAAACTCGACTCCCCCGTAGTGTGGGATGAATACTTGGCGTACAAGCGAGAAAAAGCACACCTGAGCAAACGAGAGGACGCAGAACTTGCCGCCTTTGTTGCAGTGCAAGGCTGGAAAGCAACTACTCAGCGCCTAAAAACTTTGCCCGGTGATCTGGGCACACCCCAGAAGCGTCTGGTGAACAAGCTGGGTAAATCAACAAAGCGTGTTGTGTATCGTTTTGCAGATGATGTTCAACAAGTGCTCAAGCTCTTGGCGTGGCTGTTATACGACTTTGACGCAGCTCAGCCAAAACACTGTTACTCATTTCGTCGTGGGATTAACGCTCACACGGCAATCCGGCGGCTAACTACGCTTCCGCACATAGACGATCTGTATTGCTACAAACTGGACATCCACAATTACTTCAACAGTATTAATGTGGAGAAGCTGCTGCCAATTCTAAAAGAGGTGTTTGTTAGCGATGAGCCGCTCTACCAATTCTTTTTCAAAATGCTTGGATCTGACGAGGCAATATTTGATGGTAAGCTTATTCGGGAAAAGCGCGGAGTGATGGCCGGTACGCCGACAGCACCTTTTCTCGCAAATTTGTATCTGCGCGACATGGACAATTTTCTGGCTCGCAAAGCAGAAGCTTACGCCCGCTATTCCGATGATGTTATCCTCTTTGCGCAAAGTGAAGATGATATTAAGGGGTTGCGCCTCAAAGCTCTCCAAGCACTTGAAGCGCACTATCTCACGCTAAATCCTGAGAAAGAAAAACTAGGCGTTCCCGGCGAGGCCTGGGAGTTTTTAGGATTTTCATACAAGCAAGGAATCATTGACCTGTCCGCATCCACGCAGCGCAAACTCAAAGGCAAAATTCGTCGAAAAGCACGAGCGCTACGCCGCTGGATGCTGCGTAAAGATGCCAGTGGCGACAGAGCTATCGCTGCAATGATACGCTCTATGAATCGCAAGTTCTTTGAACAAGGCAAAGCAACCGAGCTCACATGGAGTAGATGGTTCTTCCCTTTACTCAACACTAGCGAAAGCCTAAAACAACTTGATGCCTATCTGCAACAAGAGCTTCGCACCATCGCTACGGGCAAGCACAGCAAGCGCAACTACCGCTTAAGCTACTCCAAGCTAAAAGAACTCGGCTACCGCAGTTTGGTGTCTGAGTATTATCGTTTTATAGGAAGCGCCAAGGTGCCAAACACGCTTTCGTAGCGCTCTTGCATCAACGTCCAGTTGCATTGGTTTGTTTGACAGCCCACAGTCTCTACCACAAAAGAAGCGGACACTGAACCAATTCGGGCACTGGTGACAACGTCATAGCCTTGAATATAGGCACTTAAGAATCCGGCGCGATATGCATCTCCTGCACCACTTGGATCCAGCATCTGTACCTTACATACCGGAACAAAAATCTCTTGCTCGCTAAAGCGAACAACGCTGCCTTCACCACCAAGTGTCTCGATTGCGATAGGAACTCCCGCTGCGATCTCTTCACGTGTGCAACTCATAGTCTCACACATGACATCACACTCGTGACGATTGGCTATCAGCACGTCAATGTTGCTGAAAAGCGAGTCAAGGTGCTCGTGGGTGTATAGCCTGACATCCTGCCCGGGGTCAAATGAAGAAAACGCCGCCAATCGTGCTACCTCAACATTGTAGTCGGGGTCTGCCGTTGCCATATGTACAAATGCATGCGCGGATGGCTTCTCCTTGGCAAAAGTGCGCGATGCTCCCCACTCAAAGAATGTCATCTGATCACCGCTACTATCGGTAAACATAAAAGCTGTCGCAGTATGCTCATCTTCCACAACGTAGTTTTGCAGCTGCACTCCAAGTTTTTTCATATGAACCTCATAGGCGCTGCCCAAGAAATCTCCGCCTACGGCACTAACAAGTGCGGCATTTTGCCCAAGCTTTGCAATGCCCGTGGCAATGTTTGCCGCACCTCCTCCATACAAAATGACACGCTCAGTCACTGGAGTTGATGCATTTGGAGGTGGCAGGTATGGCGTTTTGCAGATATGGTCAAACGCGGTATGCCCCACTACGGTAATTGTGTTTGACATGCCTTTGTAAGTTGGGTAATTCATGCAGCTCACCTTTGTGCTTATGTTCAATGCGCCTTATGTAAACATTATTAAGCACAGATTCTACGCTTTTCTCCTCATCTTTGAAATGGATGAGCTGCATGATTTTCCTTTTACTTATTTTGTGCGAGGTTTTGTTTTTACGCCTTTCTGCTTTTGAAAAGATCATTTTTTACTGGCTGCGCTTTGATGCTTGCGGTCATGGTCTTAGACCTGTTACTTACTCCTCAGCAAGAGCTTCGCCCTGAACTTGGTTCTGCTTTTTCAAAAAACCATGGTTTGGTTTTAGCAAGGACAACAGCATCAATATTACACCGGCTGCCCCAATTGCCAGCAACACAAATGCCGAGCTGTTTAAGACATCGCCACCGCGATAAAGTATCTGCGCTAATCCGTCAGCGGCAAAGCGTTCCGGCACCCATGGATACAGCCAACTTTGCCAAAACTCCGGGAGCAGTTCATAGGGCAACAGTGCAGTTGTTAGCCCGCAGACAATTACCGTAACGATAGACAAAGCGCCTAAAGCAGGATGGAGGTTGAAAAAGCCAACAAAGAGTGCCATTAGCGCAAAACTTACAATCCACAAAAAGAGCAGAATTTCTGCAAACGGCACCGCAAATTGCGCTATGGTTGTCATAAAAAAGCTAACAAACCAACCAATACCTAGACTCAAGACAGCTGCATAAATAAGTTGCACTCCAACGCTTTTAATGCGCTCCTTTTTAGTTGCTTCAAAGCCTGTTCTTATAACAACAAATAAAACTATAGAAAGGATAGAGAATTATGGCAAGCATATAAGACATCTGCTGTACAATTGCGCCACTTCCCAGGTCTTCAGAAACAGGATTAAGATATTTTATGTTTGGGGATATGCCGGTTTCGCTCATCATTTGCATGAACATAGTTTCTACCGTTGCCGCTATAGTTGGATTCTTACCCTGATTAATTGTGATTGTTGGTAGACTTTGCTCACCGGTCCCCATTTGAGCTGCAACACTTGTGGCTGTAAAGTCTTTAGGTATAACTAAACTTGCATAATATGTGCCTTTCTCTGCTGCTTCGTCTAGCTCTGCTTCATTTTCAAGCACTACCCATGAAATCGGGCTATCCTCGCCGGTTGCTGAAGCAATCTGATCCAATAAAGTGTCACCGATATTTATTTCGCCTTGCGGAGTTTTTGCGCCCTCATCAAGTGATAGCGCTGCAAGTTCAATACCTTTTGGCGATGCTGATACTACGGGATATATAACCAGCGCCACCAAACACGTTACAGCCACAAAGACTAGCAACGGAATGATCAGTTTTTTATTTTTCAAGTGTAAGTGCTCCATGATTATCAACTCCTTCTCAAATTTAATTAGACATAATGTACAATTAATGCTATTTTAGGGCGTAGTCACGAGAAATAAAATGATCATAATTGGTCAATATGTACAATTAATTGAGTGAGGATAATCATGGCTCGACCAAAATATGATAATAATGAGATTACCGTTGCACTTCGCATTGAAGAAGCCTTTTGGTGCCTGCTCGAACGTTTTTCCCTTAAAGAGATCACAGTAAATATGATCGTTAGTGAGGCAAAGTGTACTCGTGGTTCTTTTTACTATCACTTTGCCGATATCAATGCTTTGACCGAGTCTGCAATCGATCATAACCTACCGGCTCAAATTCCGCACATACTCATCTCAATTGTTTTGGAAAACCCCACAGAAACTAGCGTTCTTGCTGATGATCCGCAACTAACCAAGCAGATTGACAGAATATGTTTGCTTGTAGGATCACATAGCTCTATCGAAGTTGTAAACAAAATAAAGGCAAGAATTCAAACTGTATGGCTTAAAGCTCTTGAGCTAAATGATCAGGATTTTACCTATGAAGCCAATGTCTTATTTGAGTTCCTTATAAACGGCATAGTGGGTGTATTAGCGTACCGTTCCAGGCCGGACGTGGACTACGATATTGCGTCTATTCTAAAAACCATGTTGCCTTTGTCACAAACTTTCATTAAACACTTGATGAAGATCACGCAAGAAGCTCCAAGCAATACAAGCACTCCGGCCGCAACAACTATGAAAGTCGGGGTTGCAAAGGTTGCAAACAATGCCAATAACAAATAGTTTAACCCGGTAAACAAATCAGGTTCTGCGTTTACTCAAAAGCGCGATCTCTTGTTGATATCCGTCTATCTCATTTGGCGTCTCCAAATAAAATGACAGATCCCTTAGCTGGGGATGATTGATGATCCTAGCTATTGCCTCAATACCAATATGTCCTTTGCCAATCTTCTCGTGACGATCTTTGCCGCTGCCCAAGTCATTCATGCTGTCATTCAAATGAATTGCCTTTAGCCTGCTCAGACCAACTACCTGGTCAAACTCTTCCAAAACCGCATCGAGATCATCCACGATATCATAACCGGCTGCATGCACGTGACAGGTGTCTAGGCATACGCCCAGATGCTCATTTAGCGAAACCTTTTCGATAATACTTTGCAGCTCGGCAAAATTGCCGCCGATCTCAGAGCCTCTGCCAACCATGGTCTCTAGCAAAACGGTAGTCGTTTGATTTGGCACCAGCACCTGATTCAAAGCATTAGCAATCATCTCGATGCCAACTTCTGTACCCTGACCACCATGCCCGCCGGGATGCAAGTTGTACATGCTACCCGGAATGTGCGCCAATCTGGACAGGTCATCTTTCATGACAATCAAAGCAAACTCACGTGTCTCATCCTTTGCTGAACAGGGATTCATAGTGTAAGGCGCATGTGCCAGTAAAGGCTGTAAGCCATTTGACTCTGCAAACTCTATATATGCAGAAATATCATCCAAGTCAAGCGCCTTCACCGCACTACCACGAGGGTTGCGGGTAAAGCACTGAAAAGTATTAGCGCCAATACCTTTCGCCTGCTTGCCCATAGCAAGAAAGCCCTTAGACGACGAGAGGTGGCAGCCTATTTTAAACATGTGCTTTACTCCAATTCGCTTGTTCAATCAAACTATTTAAAACAAGGCTCCAAGATTAACACTATTTAAAACCAACTTTTGAAAAAAGTTCTCCATGAAGCATTACTTGTCTTGCCGCAAAGTCAGGCGACTTGTTTTTTAGCTCCTTTTTCATCACCTTGCCTAGCAACTTTGCCAGTCTTCTTAGTTTTAATATATTAGTAACCTGTGCTCTAGTAACCGTAATAACCGTTATACCCATTGAAGACAAGTCAGTACGCCTATCGGCATCTTTTGTTAGTTTTTCAGCTGCTGCATGATATGAGTCGCTGTCGTACTCAATATCTATTTTCTTTTTTGGCCAATAGAGATCACAGTAATAATTTGGATTCTGCACGACCTTCCTATCTTTTTGCGACAAGTAAATTGGATAATTTAGACAAGGCATAGAAAACCCATACCCTCCAAATCTGTATGGCAGAGTTAATAATATGGTCAGTATGGTTTCCATAGGAGACGCGGAGCCCTCAGCAACATATCTCAATGCTTGCCTCGCTCTGTTTTTGCCCTTTAAGCCTGAGGCAGAGTCGCAATACGCAATCAATTTAGCAACGCTTGTGAGTGCCACATCATCTTTAAATCCACGCTTATCCTCGCGATCATTTTCGATTCTATAAGTTCCACAAAGCTCGTAGCCAAGAGATATCAGCTCCACAAGTGAGAGTTGTCTCGCCATCTGCACATAGCACAATTCCGGTGAACTAACGTTAAGCCCTTTAGAAAACTGCACAAAGCTTCCTTTGGGCAGTTCTGTCATAGCGGTGTGACAGCGCAGCCTACATGATTGTCTTCGTGTATCTTCGCTGCCAGCCAAAATATGTAATGGCTTTGATAGTTTGTAATAGTGAGCAAGTTTGAGGCCAATTGTGTCAATTGCCTCGGCAGGTATCTTTTGGGCAAGAGTTCTTTTGTTTGCCAGCGAAGC
>QMCD01001179.1_pt1 | contig 16442 bp, 13 predicted proteins | sample 1821841 | NCBI WGS metagenome assembly QMCD01 (sample SAMN01991225, study PRJNA193472) | Termite gut metagenome, whole genome shotgun sequencing project. | isolation source: worker | host: Macrotermes natalensis | reverse complement strand
AAGAATTCCTTAGAGTTATGATTAATAGGTATTTATTTTACCTACCACCTCCCCCTGCGGGTACTCCTCCTCCCAGGAGGAGGAGAATAGAGATAGTCTTGCTAATCACTAATCACTTATCACTAACCACTAACCACTAATCACTAACCACTAATCACTGCTTCGCTAAATTCTCATTTATAATACAAACTATTTATGACGAGACACTTAAGTAAGTGTTCATGATTAGTTTATACTTTGACAGATACTATAAGATAATTAAACATGCGTACTTATTAACTCTCAAGGAACATCAACTCCTTTTCTGAACAGATAGGTTATATCATTCATTTCCCCTTCTGCAATCTTGTAAAGCCGCTGGTTGGTTTGTGCCGATTTCAAACTACCGCAGCTCTCTATGTAAGGCCCAAGTTTGATGTATTGAAAGCTTTGGATGGAAAACCCTGCGGGCAGTTCAGGCTTACCGGAATACCAGCCTACTTTTACAGGGCTGATATGCTGTTGTTGAAGGAAGTTTGCCAAGTGTTCCACATCCTTGGGGGCGGCATCGCCACCCATAAAGCAAACACACGTAACAGCTTTTCCGTATTTTCGTAGAAGTACGGAAAGACTTTCTTTCGTCAGCACTTCCCCAACGTCCTTTTGCAGGTAAGGACTGTGGCAACCTTTACATCTGTTCGGGCAATTGGACAGATTGATTGCCAAAGTCACTTCGTCCGGTATCTCCTGAAAGACAATGTCGTAATCAGTGTACTTCAACATAATATCTTCGGGCAGCCTCCCTTTGCCGGGCTTGAGAGAAATTACTGATTCGCTTCATGTAACCGATGACACGGGTTAGGTAATCTACATTTTGACTATGGCATTTAGGACACTCTCGCAAGTATCTTTTGTCGATGTGGTTACATTCGTTGCAAACCGTGTTAGGTATATTGAAAGTAAAGTAATTGCAGCCCTCTGTGGCGGCCACCCGAAGTAATTGCCTGTATTGCTCTTTGCTTAAATGTTCTTCCAGATTCATGTGAAGTGCCGAACCACCGGTCAGGTGTTCTATGTACCGGTGCCCATGCAGGCGGAACTTGTCTATGATATTCAGTGATTCGTCTTCCACGATATAGAAGTAACTGTTGTAGCACTCGCGGAAAGTCTGGAGTCCGGCTTCCTTGTCCCACTTGGCATGTTTCACGCCTACGTTCTCTGCCGGAATCATTTCGCAATTGAATAGTACGTCTTTCGTACGGTATTTCTTGTTATACTTTTCCACTATTCCCAGAATCTCCTGCACAAATGCCTCGTATTTGGGGTTATCATTGATTTCAATTCCCATGAATTGAGCGGCTTCCACTAATCCGTTCACACCGATGGTGAGATATTGCCGCCCCATATTGATGTAACCGGCATCAAATAGTGGTAGCATACCTTTGTTCTGCAACTGTTTCAGGTTCTCATTGTATGCCAGTTGCACTTTATGCACCAGGTCTACTACCTCTTCGAGGAAGAAATGGTGAAGCAAACCGGATTTAACAGCGTGCTGGATGCAACGGTTCAGGTTTATAGTCAGCACGCTTTTTGAACCTGTAGATACGCCGCCGGCTCCCAGGGTGTAGCTAAAACCATTGTCCTGTATCTCATTGCGCAGGCGGCAACAACTGCTTAAGGAGTCTGCGTTGTCGCTCATATAGGTAAAGAAGGAGTGTCCTTCCGCATACATTTCTGCTGTGAAATCACCGTATTCCTTGTCCAGTACATCTCCGTCCTTTGTCAGTAACGCCATTGTTTCTACCGGGAAAGTGAGTACTGTCTTGGTGCGTTCTTTGTTGAACCATCTCATGAAACGTTGCTGCAACCAACTCAACGATTCCCAGTTCGGCTTGCTTCCGTCGGGGAAAACGAAGTGTTCAAAGAGGCTGTTGAAATAGTATTCGTCATAATAAGCTATGTTCCAGAATACTGCCTGGAAGTTTCTGGCTCCCGTTGGCTGGTTGATGGAATATACTACTTGTTCGAAACAGTCGGTGATGACTTTGTCTATGCTTCTCTTCTTGGTGGATAAGTCGGCAAGCTGTTCCGGGTGCAGGTAATAGTCCTCGCCGTATTCCTTTTCTATGAAGTAGTTCATGTACATCAGGAATTCGGGGGTGGCGCATGCGCCGCTGAGCATACTCGAAACGATGAATACCATGTTGATGAATCCTCCGCAGAAGGATTTAAGGTTCGTAGGAGCGGTGGAGTTACCGCCTACCGACATGGTGCCGCTTATCAGCCAGGGATACATGGTGATGCTGGCGCAATAGTTGGCAAGGTTGGTTTCATCGTTCTTGTATATGAAGTGGTGGTTGAGCAATTCCAGGTAGCGGTCTGACAATTCTTTGCCGTACATGTCCTTCAAGCGGTCGGTCAGTAGCCGGCGGTTTAAACGGATGAAGTTTGATTTGGGAAGTTCGCCTATCAGGGTGGCTATGTTCTTGTTTTCAACGTTGGCGTTGGCGTCGTATTTGCTGCCGGTAGCAGGGTTCTGGGCATTGCAGTAGTCCATGAGGAAGCGCAGTTTGTCGCGTACTTCGCGGTCTTCCAGATGTTTCTGGCGATAGATCATGAAGGATTTGGCTACGCCGTAATAGTGTTCCGCCATGAGGGCGACTTCTACCTGGTTTTGGATTTCTTCTACACTGGTTCCATCGCTGATACTGACGCGGCTTAGTATGTTGGTAATGACGTCCTGTGTGGCGAAGCTGCCTACTGATAAGAATGCTTTGCTGATTGCGTTCTTAATTTTATCAAGAGAGAAAGTCTCTTTCTTTCCGTCTCTTTTGACTATGAATGTTTCCGAATTGACCATGTCTATAATATAATAAGGTGTAATATACAAACTTCTGTTGTTTAGCATACCAATCATACATGAGCACAACGGACCGGAATAATAAAATGAATCTTTTAAGGGATACACTCTATTGCCTTTCACCCGAAAGCCTGAATGATTGTAAGAAGCTGTTTTGAATTTCTTTCAGGTTATTTATTCAGTCTCTTAAAAAGGGAACTGAATAAGTTCCAAACAGCTTCTAAATAGCGGCAGGTCTTCTGACTTGTTTCTGTTGTGGCGCCTTCCCGGTCTTTGCATGACCAGTGGCTAAAGAATGCCACACCTTGTTCTTCCAGAGTGTTAGGAGATGAAACTTACAGCTACGGGGATAGTCCCTGACTTTCACAGGGTTCCCTTTTAATTCCGTTTCACGCTTGCAGTGATTCGGAAACCGTTATCGGCGGCAAAGTTAGGAATAAATTCAATAATCCAAGTAGAGGGTGGGGAAAATGTAATGTTAATCTGCGATAATGGCTTTAGGGGGACGGGGGGAGTGTTTAGTGATTGGTGATTAGTGATACTCTTACTAATCTGCTCTGTCATAGTGACACTTTGTATTTTTAATCGCCTGAGAATGCGATATTTCCGCCCGATGACAGGGACGGTTGGAAATATCGAAGTGAAAATCAGTTAAGTGCCAGACTGATAGTGTGATATCGAAATACTTACATTTATTCTGGAACAAAATATCCCCTGAAAAGTAAGAGATAAGGGAGAAACCGGGCAGGATAAGTCATCTACTTATAGGTAACTAGTCAATTACTTATAGATAGTTAGTGATCTACTTACAGGTAGTTAGTGATCTACTTATAGATAGTTAGTGATCTACTTATGGATAGTTAGTGTTTCATCCCTAAGCAAGAGGTTCTTTTTGCATAAAACCTGTATATCACTCCCGATTTATACAGAATATCCGCATATATATTCAGAACTTTATACCTGCAATCTCTATTTCTCCCTCTTTCGCAAAAAGCTGTGTTAGGAAAAAGATGTTTTAGATATCTTTTTGTAAAACAGTATTGGCTTAAACTTACATATTGCTAATTTGAAATGTTTTTATCATACACCTAAGGTTACTAATTTCCTTGTTTTCCATTCTGCCCGGCTTTATATCATACACCGAATGATTCCATAAAAACATTCCAGCTTTCTTTTTGTAATCCTAACTCTTTTCGTATCTTTGCGCCCATTCCCAAAATCTATTACAAAATGAAAGTATTAACCATTCATGATTTAAAGACGATTAAGAAAAGAGCAGAGAGTACACTCCTCTTGCGCGAACAAAGCAATGAGAAGGTTACCGAACAATGCTGTGGGTTAGCATTGGGTACGGAACATCTGCAAATCCTGATCTGTGGCGGTACAGGCTGTAAGGCATCCGCCAGTCACGTAATAGCTGAACGACTTCAGCAAACACTCGAGAGAAACAATATTACCGATAAGGTAGATGTCATCACCACCGGTTGCTTCGGCTTTTGTGAGAAGGGGCCTATCGTGAAGATAATCCCTGATAACACATTCTATGTGCAGGTTACCCCCGAAGATGTAGACGAGATAATCCGCGAGCATATCATCGGAGGCAGAAAGATAGAACGCCTGCTTTTTGTTGACCCAAAGACGGAACAGATTGTCAGCGACTCCAAGCACATGGACTTTTACCGGAAGCAAATGCGCATAGCTCTGCGTAATTGCGGCTTCATTGACCCCGAGAATATAGAAGAATACATCGCCTTGGACGGATACATGGCATTGGCCGACAGCTTGCTGTACAAACAGCCCGAAGATGTGATTGATATCATTAAACGTTCCGGACTGCGCGGACGTGGAGGTGGCGGTTTCCCGACAGGATTGAAATGGGAATTTGCCAACAAGCAAAAAGCCGACATAAAATATGTGGTATGTAACGCTGACGAGGGCGACCCCGGAGCTTTCATGGATCGCTCCATTATGGAAGGCGACCCGCACTCCATTATCGAAGCAATGGCTCTTTGCGGCTATTCCATCGGTTCGCCCAAAGGCTTGGTTTATATACGCGCCGAATATCCGCTGGCTATTCAACGGTTGAAAGTAGCTATCACTCAGGCACGCGAATATGGATTGTTGGGTAACAATATATTCGGTACCGATTTCAGTTTTGATATTGAAATCCGCTACGGCGCCGGAGCCTTTGTGTGCGGTGAAGAGACTGCCCTGATCCACTCAATGGAAGGCAAGCGGGGAGAACCTACTTTGAAACCTCCCTTCCCTGCCGAAGCCGGTTATCTGGGCAAACCTACCAATGTGAATAATGTGGAAACGCTTGCAAATATACCTATTATATTAACGAAAGGAGCGGAGTGGTTCGCTTCCATAGGAACGGAACGGTCGAAAGGAACAAAGGTATTTGCCCTGGCAGGAAAGATAAACAATGTGGGACTGATAGAAGTACCCATGGGTACAACACTGCGCGAAGTAATTTACGAGATTGGCGGTGGTATCAAGGGCGGTAAGAAGTTCAAGGCGGTACAAACAGGTGGCCCTTCGGGCGGTTGCCTGACGGAGAAACACCTGGATACTCCGATTGACTTTGACAACCTGCTGGCTGAAGGCTCCATGATGGGATCCGGCGGTATGATTGTAATGGACGAAGATGATTGCATGGTTTCGGTAGCACGCTTCTACCTCGACTTTACCGTAGAAGAATCCTGCGGAAAATGTACGCCTTGCCGTATCGGAAATAAACGCTTGCTGGAACTATTGAATAAGATAACTGTAGGAAAAGGAACAGAAAAAGACCTGGAAACCCTCTCCACTTTGGGAAAGGTAATAAAAGATACCGCACTGTGCGGACTGGGACAAACCTCGCCCAACCCGGTACTGTCTACACTAAACAACTTCTACGATGAATATCTGGAACATGTAAGAGATAAAGTATGCCGGGCACATCAGTGCAAGTCATTGCTTACTTATGTAATCAATCCGGAACTGTGCATCGGCTGTCATCTCTGTGCGAAGAACTGCCCGGCGGATGCCATTATGGGTGATGTACGCAAGCCTCATGTAATCAATCCGGAGACGTGCATTAAATGTGGCATGTGTATGGCACGCTGCAAATTCAAAGCAATCAATGTCTGCTAAAATCTACTGCAATGGAAGGAAAACAAATAACTCTGCAAATTGACCATCATTATATTACCGTGCCCGAAGGTTCGACCATTCTGGAAGCTGCACGGAAAATAGGTATTAATATACCTACCCTCTGCCACATCGACCTGAAAGGCACGTGTATTAAAAACAATCCGGCTTCTTGCCGCATCTGTGTGGTAGAAATCGAAGGACGCCGCAACCTGGCTCCTGCCTGCGCCACTCGCTGTACGGAAGGAATGGTGGTGCGTACCAGTACGCTACGCGTAATGAATGCCCGCCAAGTGGTGGCTGAACTGATACTCTCGGATCATCCCAACGACTGTCTGACTTGTCCGAAATGTGGTAACTGTGAGTTGCAGACATTGGCATTGCGTTTCAATATACGCAAGATGCCTTACAATGGTGGAGAACTTTCTCCGCGCAAGCGGGAGGTGACTTCGTCCATTGTACGTAATATGGATAAGTGTATCTTCTGCCGTCGTTGCGAAAGCGTGTGTAACGAGGTGCAGACTGTAGGAGCGTTGGGAGCTATCCGCCGTGGATTCAATACTACCATTGCACCGGCTTTCGATAAGTTGATGACCGACAGTGAATGTACTTACTGCGGACAGTGTGTAGCTGTTTGTCCGGTGGGAGCACTGACTGAACGTGACTATATCAATCGCCTGTTGCTGGATTTGGAGAACCCGGATAAAGTAGTCATTGTACAGACTGCGCCGGCTGTCCGTGCTGCCCTGGGCGAAGAATTCGGATTACCTGCCGGAACACTGGTAACGGGAAAGATGGTCTACGCTCTTCGTGAACTGGGATTCGACTATGTGTTTGATACGGATTTCGCCGCCGACCTGACTATCATGGAAGAAGGCGCCGAGATACTGAACCGCTTGAACCGCCACTTACAGGGGGACAAGTCGGTACGTCTGCCTATCCTGACTTCTTGCTGTCCGGCATGGGTGAACTTCTTTGAGCATCATTTCCCGGATATGCTTGATATTCCTTCAACGGCCCGTTCGCCCCAACAAATGTTCGGCAGTATAGCCAAGACGTACTGGGCGGAGAAGATGGGCATTCCGCGTGAGAAGTTAGTAGTGGTATCTATTATGCCGTGTCTGGCTAAGAAATATGAGTGCGACCGTGACGAGTTTAAGACTAACGGCAGTCCGGATGTGGATTATTCTATCTCTACCCGTGAGTTGGCGCGGCTTATCAGACGTGCCAATGTGGGTTTCACGCTACTTACGGATAAGGAATTCGACCAACCGATGGGAGCTTCAACGGGTGCAGGTGTTATCTTTGGAACAACGGGCGGCGTAATGGAAGCTGCTTTGCGCTCGGTTTATGAAGTTTATACCGGAAAGACTTTGGGGAATGTGAATTTCGAACAAGTACGTGGCTTGGCAGGTCTGCGCCGGGCGACGATTGATCTGGGTGGTTTCGAACTGAAAGTAGGTATAGCTCACGGACTGGGTAATGCCCGGCAGTTGTTGGAAGATATCCGCCACGGACGGAATGAATACCATGTGATTGAAATTATGGCGTGCCCGGGTGGCTGTATCGGTGGTGGCGGGCAACCGTTGCATCATGGCAATTCGGATGTATTGTATGCGCGCGCCAATGCGTTATATCGCGAAGATGCGCAGAAGCCTTTGCGTAAATCGCATGAAAATCCCTACATCAAGACTTTGTATGAGGAATATCTTGGCAAACCGTTGAGTGAAACTGCGGAACGGTTGTTGCATACGCATTATTTTAACAAGGCAATTGATTAACCCATTAAACGGAGAAAACTATGACAGATACCAAACTGCCCTGTGATGTGGTAAAACAGGTACGTGCTATATGTGATAAACATGGCAACCAGCCGGGCGAACTTATTAATATACTTCACGAAGTGCAACATGACTACGGTTACTTGCCGGAGGAAATGCAGCGTATTATTGCTGCAAAGTTGGAAATCCCCGTATCGCGTGTATATGGTGTAGTAACATTCTACACTTTCTTTACAATGAAAGCAAAAGGGAAGTACCCTATCTCTGTGTGTATGGGAACAGCTTGCTACGTACGAGGTTCGGAGAAACTGCTTGAAGAATTTAAGCGTGTACTGGGCATTGAAGTAGGAGAGACGACTCCCGACGGAAAGTTCTCGCTCGATTGTTTGCGTTGCGTTGGAGCTTGCGGATTGGCTCCGGTAGTGATGATCGGTGAAAAGGTCTACGGACGTTTGCAACCGATTGACGTGAAGAAGATTTTGGAGGAGCTGGAATAGTTCTTAACCCACATCTTCATACTGTAGGTTGTAAGCATCGGAATTCATCTCACGGGACAAGGAAATTCATCCCGTGAGACGAAAAAATCCGTCCCATGAGACAAATTTTCTCGTCTCACGAGACGGATTTTTTCGTCTCATGGGATGGATTCTTATATGCTGCTGTTTCTGATGGTTCGACTTGGGTAGTAACAAAAAATCCTCTCAGGCTATAACCCGAGAGGATTTTTTAGTTGTTAATCCATTTTCTGTAATCGCGCTATGCTATTATTCAGCAGTTGCTGCGGGAGTTTCTTCGGCAGGAGCTTCGGTTACTTCTTCAGCAGGAGCCTCGGCAGCTACTTTAGCAGCTTCTTCGGCAGCTTTCTTTTCAGCCAATACTTTAGCTTTTTCTTCGTTTACTTTCTTTTCAGCTTCCAGACGAGCTTTTGCTTCAGCTTTCTTTGCTTCAACTTCTTTAGCTTTTAGAGCAGCCAAACCTGTTTGTTTGTTGTTCTTCCATGCTTCAAATTTAGCATCAGCTTCAGCTTCACCGAATGCACCTTTGGCTACACCGCCCAAAAGATGTTTCTTCATGTAAATACCTTCTTTTGACAGGATGTTACGAACGGTGTCAGTCGGTTGTGCGCCTTTCATAACCCAGTTAAATGCACGGTCAAAGTTCAAATCTACTGTGGCAGGATTGGTATTCGGATTGTACGTACCAATCTTCTCAATAAATTTACCATCACGTGGTGCTTTTACGTCTGCAATTACAATAGAATAGAAGGCGTAGCCTTTATGTCCATGTCTTTGCAATCTGATTTTTGTTGCCATTTTAAATAAATGTATTAAAATAAATGATTTGAATAATGCTATTATCTCGTAATAGCGGCTGCAAAGGTATGCTTTTTATTTCGATTGACAAAGAGTTTGTTTTATCTTTTTGAGTCAAAAGCGAATTCCTTAATTAAAGAGAGGATGAATCTCTATTGAAATTCATCCTCTCTATAAAAATGCGTATTATCTGGAGATAATTAATTTTTCGGCAATGCTTCTTTAACTACCATTGGACGGCCCACATATTCAGCACCATTCAAAGCAGTGATAGCTTTGCTTGCTTCTGCAGCGTCCGGCATTTCAATAAATGCGAAGCCTTTAGATCTTCTTGTTTCACGGTCAGTGATAATTCTTACTGAATCTACTGTTCCGTACTCTTCCATAACCTCTCTCAAATCTGATTCTCTAACCTTGTAATTCAGGTTACCTACATACAAATTCATAAATCTAAAATAAAATAATAAATTAATAATTCAATAAACAAAGTTTTTGGATGTTAGGTCAGAGATGGAAATACTCATAACAGAGGAAATACATACGTGAAATAATCAAATCAAATAAACTTCTTTATTGTTCGGGTGCAAAGTAAAGCATTCTATTTGTAAAAAACATCATGTTTCTCTATATTTTTTTATATTTCTTCGTTTTTACATAAAAACAGTTCTTTCTACGAATACTTTCTGGGATATCTTAGCACGATTGCCAATAATGCGCATATTCCCATAGCGAACGGATAATATAGACTACCGATAATGCTGATGGGAGAGATACTTGCCAATCCTGCTGCAATCAGTAGTTGCGCTCCATAAGGAATAATACCTTGCACCACACATGAGAACGTGTCTAAGATGCTGGCGGTTTTCCGGCGGTCAAGATGGAAGCGTATGGCGATATCTTTGGCTATTGAACCGGTAGTGATGATGGCGATGGTGTTGTTGGCAGTACACAGGTTGGCGATACCGACGAGAGCAGCGATGCTCAGTTCCGCACCTCGTTTGCTGCGAACATGACGTGTCAGGCGGGCAATGATGAAGTCAATACCTCCATTGTAACGGATGGTTTCGAGCATACCTCCGGCAAGCAGAGTAATGATTATCAATTCTCCCATACCTGTGATACCCATTCCCATAGAACCAAACCAGTCAAAGAAAGCTGTACTGGCAGTTGTACCGTCTATACATGCTGTGGCTATGCCTATGATGCCTGTGCTGATAATTCCCAGTAGCAGAACCAGCAGTACATTCACTCCGGCTATTGCCGTACCCAATACGATGAGGTAGGGGATCACTTTGATCCATTCAATGTCTTGCGCCTGCGCCGGAGCTGTTATCGATAATCCCTGGAAAACATAGATACACAATACCACCAGCGCTGCCGGAATCACAATCCTGAAATTTACCCGGAATTTATCCCTCATCACACAATCTTGTGTTTTGGTAGCGGCGATAGTCGTATCCGATATAAATGAAAGATTATCTCCGAAGAGTGAACCGCCCACTACAACGGCTACCATATAAGGTAGATCAATGCCGGTCTTTTCCGCCAGTCCGATAGCTACCGGAGTAAGCGCCACAATTGTCCCCACGCTGGTACCTATGGATAGCGATATGAAACAAGCCGCCAGAAATATTCCTGCCAGTAACAGGTTATCCGGCAGAATATGCAGCGTCAGGTTTACCGCAGCGTCAATCGCTCCCATTTGCTTGGCACTCTGTGCGAAGGCTCCCGCCAGAATGAATATCCACACCATCAGCATGATATTCTTATTGCTGGCTCCCACGGAGAATTGGTATATTCGTTTTTCCAAGCTCAGTCCGCGCGTTATTATAATGGCATAACATGATGATAACAGGAATGCTACCGTGATGGGTACCTTATAAAAATCGTTCGCGATAAGAGATGTCACTAAGTAGAGGCAAAGAAATACAGCTAATGGGCTTAAATCCCACCATCCGCCTTTTCGTCCGTTTGTATGCATAGCGGAAGACATTATTTATCGTTATTATAACGTTACTCCTGTCTTGAAGATAGCAATTTCCTTATATCCTTTCTTTTCGTTATTCACGAGTTCGCCGTTTGCCACACTGATTACATAGTCAATAAACCGTTCGCAAGTTTTCTCCATCGGCTCACTTTCCAGAATAACTCCTGCGTTGAAGTCAATCCATCCCGGTTTGTTTTCAGCAAGCGCAGAATTGGTAGATATTTTCATGGTGGGTACATACGTTCCGAATGGTGTACCGCGACCGGTGGTAAACAATACTATATGACAGCCACAAGATGCCAAAGCGGTAGATGCTACCAAATCGTTACCCGGGGCAGATAACAGGTTCAATCCTTTAACCTTCAGGCGTTCGCCGTAAGACAATACGCCTTCTACATAACTTTTACCGCATTTCTGCGTACATCCCAGCGCCTTATCCTCCAAAGTTGATATACCGCCGGCTTTGTTACCCGGAGACGGGTTTTCACCTACCGGTTCACCGTGCGAAAGGAAATATTCTTTGAAGTCATTGATTAATTTTACGGTTTCCTCAAACAATTCCTTGTTGCGGCAACGGTTCATCAATATGGTTTCCGCACCAAACATCTCCGGAACTTCAGTCAATACACTTGTACCACCCTGCGCAATAAGGAAATCGGAGAACATACCCAGTAATGGGTTAGCCGTAATTCCGGAGAAACCGTCCGAGCCGCCGCATTTCAACCCTACGCGCAGCTCGCTCAAAGGCACGTCCGTACGCTCGTCTTTGCTTGCCTTAGCATACAACTCATGCAGCAACGCCATACCTTCTTCATATTCGTCGCCTACTTTCTGCGTTACCATGAATTTCACACGGTCTTCATCATATTCTCCCAGAAACTCACGGAATACCTCCGGTTGATTATTCTCACACCCCAATCCCACTACCAATACAGCACCGGCATTTGGATGTAACACCATGTCGCGCAGGATTTTCTTTGTATTTTCGTGGTCATCACCCAATTGTGAACAACCATAGTTATGCGGATAAGCCATGATTGCATCTACACCCTTACTTCCGGTTTCCCGGCGCAGACTTTCCGCAAGTTGGTTAGTGATACCGTTTACACAACCTACAGTCGGGATAATCCAGATCTCATTACGAATACCTACATCACCGTTTTTACGACGATACCCCTTGAATGTGAGAACTTTGCGCGGGATGTCTAAAGTGATATCCGTTGGATTATACGTATATTCCAATAAACCCGATAAATTTGTTCCGATATTGTTATCATTTATCCAATCACCTTGCATCTTTGCCATACGTGCGTGACCGATAGGATAACCGTATTTTATAATGTTTTCACCTTCGGTAAAATCCTTCAATGCGAACTTATGTCCTGCGGGAACTTCTTCATTCAACGTAATTTCTATGCCATCTACTATGAGTATTTCTCCTGCCGGAAGCGTTACAATAGCTACAGCTACATTATCTATAGGATTGATTTTTAGATACTTTGTTTCCATACCTTATCTTTTTATTTCTGTTATTAATGCGAATCAGGAGTTAAGGAGTTATCGCTTCGCTCAGGAGTTATCAGCCCTCAAGCGGGCTTAGGAGTTAAAGCCGATAGGCTTGTTACTGATATGCAGAGTTAACGCATAAACGGAGTATCGGCTTTAATTCCTTTAACTCCTGAGCGAAGCGATAACTCCTTTAACTCCTGATTCGCGTTATTTATAGTTTTCTAAACAGGCTCTTTTCTGTTGTGAGCTTTTGTTTCTCCGTTAATATTATGATAAAATTCGATATTCTCTTTTGTCAGCAAATCAATCGGCATAAAATTTTCTTTTGGAACTGTCTTTTTGAAAATCAGGTGATTGCATAATGTCTTGATTCCGTCAAAACCTTGTAATTCCGGTTGCTGGGCAATAAGGAAGAAGATGCTGCCTTGCTTCAGGCAGTTTACATTACGCTCCAATAGGTCGTATCCCATGAGGTTGAATTCTGTTTTCTGCCGTTTCAACAGATATTCACCGATTACATAAGCTTTTGAATTGAAGGTGATGCCATTTTTTACATTCGTATGTTTGCTGAAAAACTCGTCCAGCATTCGAGTATCCTCCGTATCTCGCTTGGCATGTAAATTCAATTCCCAGATATGGCAATCCGGATGGTGCTTCTGCATATATTCCCGGAAACCAATTTCTCGGCGTTCCTGTTGGTTAGAGCCTACGATTCCTTCGTTTATCTTACGGAAAATAACAATTTCCCGTTCTCTGCCGGCAAGTAACATCATCATCTTTGCGGCAAAATATCCGCTCTTGTGCGAATTTTGTCCGAAGAAAGAGAGTGCCGGCTGGTCACTCAGGTTGGAGTCTATATATATATAAGGTATTGAAAGTTTGTTTAGACTTTCTGTAAAAGGCCTTGTATATTGCGGTACGGTAGGGGCAAGCATAACCCCGTCGGGTTCCTGTTCCAAAATACTTTGAGCTATATCCCTGAATGAATGATAGTCAAACGGATCGTAGTAGGAGAGGCGTATGGAGATGTTAAAGTCGGAATAAGCCACAAGAGCTTCATGAATACCCGATTCTACAGCAGTCCAATATTCACCTGCTTCGTGTTGTGGCAATAGGCATGCAAATGCATATTTTTTGTTGGAAGCCAATGCACTGGCATGCATATTAGGTTGGTAATCCAGTTGTTTCAGTATTTCTTCCACTCGTTTCCGACTGGCTTCCGATACTCCGCTGCGTCCGTGTATCACACGGTCTACTGTTCCTACCGATACATCCGCTAATCTGGCTATATCTTTGATTCGTATTCTTTCCGGAACTTTCATGTTTTTACGATTTTATGATACCATGCCGGAGCTTATGTCCGTACACAATAATAATCTTAATATTTTCGACACAAATATATAACATTTTTTGTAATTACGAAAATTGTTGTATCTTTGTGCCCGCACACGAAAGTTGTGAAGAATAGACCTTGTTTTATCTTATTCTTCACAGTATCAATTGATTAGGTGTGCTTTCTTGCTATAAAACAACAATCTGGTAAGGAATAAATTATCGTATATTAAAAAGCATAAGATTATGGGAAAGAAAGTTGTTACATTAGGTGAAATCATGTTGAGACTGTCCACTCCGGGAAATACCCGTTTCGTACAGTCCGACTCTTTTGATGTAGTATATGGTGGCGGTGAAGCAAACGTTGCTGTCAGTTGTGCCAACTACGGGCATGATGCCTATTTTGTGACTAAATTGCCGAAACACGAAATCGGCCAATCGGCTGTAAACGCATTACGCAAATATGGAGTAAAGACAAATTTTATTGCCCGTGGCGGCGATCGCGTAGGTATTTATTATCTTGAAACAGGTGCGTCCATGCGTCCCAGCAAGGTTATTTATGACCGTGCGCACTCTGCCATAGCCGAAGCTGCTACAACTGATTTTGATTTCGATGCAATTATGGAAGGCGCCGACTGGTTTCACTGGTCAGGTATTACTCCCGCTATCTCTGATAAAGCTGCCGAACTTACAAAATTGGCTTGTGAAGCAGCGAAACGTCATGGCGTTACAGTATCCGTTGACCTCAATTTCCGTAAGAAACTCTGGACAAAAGAAAAAGCCCAATCCATTATGAAGCCGTTGATGCAATACGTAGATGTTTGTATCGGTAATGAAGAAGATGCCGAACTTTGCTTAGGATTTAAGCCTGACTCGGATGTGGAAGGTGGTAAGACCGATGCTGAAGGTTACAAAGGTATTTTTAAGGCAATGGCTAAAGAATTTGGCTTCAAATATGTTGTTTCCACTTTACGCGAATCATTCTCGGCTACTCACAACGGCTGGAAAGCGATGATTTATAATGGAGAAGAATTCTATGAGTCAAAACGTTATGATATTGATCCGATTATTGACCGTGTAGGTGGCGGCGATTCTTTTTCCGGTGGTATTATCCACGGTTTGCTGACGAAGCCCAACCAAGGTGCAGCTCTTGAATTTGCCGTAGCTGCTTCGGCCTTGAAACATACTATCAATGGTGATTTTAATCTGGTATCCATAGAAGAGGTAGAAGCGTTGGCAGGTGGCGATGCAAGCGGACGTGTTCAACGATAAAATATTAACCGAGAAAAGAAAATGGCAAGATTTGATAAAATAGCTGTGTTGAACAAAATAGGTTCAACCGGAATGGTGCCTGTATTCTACCATAAAGATGCAGAGGTAGCGAAGAAAGTTGTAAAGGCATGCTATGAGGGGGGCGTTCGCGCATTTGAGTTTACCAACCGTGGTGACTTTGCTCACGAAGTATTTGCTGAAATCGTGAAATTTGCGGCGAAAGAATGCCCGGAAATGGCTATGGGTGTAGGCTCTATTGTAGATCCTGCAACGGCTGCCCTTTATTTACAATTAGGCGCTAATTTCATTGTAGGTCCGTTGTTCAACCCTGAAATAGCTAAGATTTGTAACCGTCGTTTGGTAGCCTATACTCCGGGATGCGGAAGCGTTTCGGAAGTTGGTTTTGCGCAGGAAGCCGGTTGTGAACTTTGCAAGATATTTCCGGGTGACGTACTTGGTCCTAATTTAGTGAAAGGTCTGCTGGCTCCGATGCCTTGGTCTAAACTGATGGTGACCGGTGGCGTAGAACCGACCCGGGAAAACCTGACTTCCTGGATGCAAGCGGGCGTATTCTGTGTAGGTATGGGTTCAAAACTCTTCCCAAGCGATAAGGTAGCTGCTGAAGACTGGGCATATATAACCGAAAAATGTAAAGAAGCACTGGAATATATTGCCGCCATATAAATTTCATTTTGTTTAAAGGTGTTTAAAAGGGAACAACCATTGGAGTTGGCGAGTTAAGCCACTCCAGTGGTTTGTTTTTTTATAGTTGGTAAGGGTATCGTAAATAAAGCTGGATAAACACAAAAATATGTTATAAAACATGCATTTCCCTGCTTCGTTGTTTGCAAGTTCAGAAAAACTTCATACTTTTGTACTGTAGTTGTGAAACTACTCATGATTTTGACTTTTAAATAAATTAGTTTTGTGATTTTCAAAAGGAATTAGTTAAGGTAAAAAGATTTAGTTATAAAAGATAAGTAATAGTTTTTATAGGTTGAAAATTGGATTAGTTTAGTATTAGGTAAATTGGGTAAATAGAAATGATTTTAGGGTAATAATTAGATGGATTTAAAAGAAAAGCCAAAAGGGCTTTTCTTAATGTTGAAGCGGGAAGCTCGTGAGAGTTTACTCGTTTTTTATTTTTGAAATAGATGATGAATTTAGCCATTTATTTGGATCAGTAGCAAAATCATGTGTTATGCATAAATGTTCGTGAGTCTAAACATAAAAAATGGTATATCACACACTCCCCTGAGTGACGCTCTGAATGC
>QMCD01001580.1_pt1 | contig 16456 bp, 8 predicted proteins | sample 1821841 | NCBI WGS metagenome assembly QMCD01 (sample SAMN01991225, study PRJNA193472) | Termite gut metagenome, whole genome shotgun sequencing project. | isolation source: worker | host: Macrotermes natalensis | reverse complement strand
TTGTTCGCCCCGACACCGTTGAGTTCGGTGGTTCCGCGCGAGGCTTCGCCTTCGACCCGGGCGGTGACGCCGGTCGAATCGCTGGCGGCGTTGATCGCGGTCGCCATCTCACGTGTGGTCGTGCCCGCCCCGAAGGTGAAGGACTTCGAACCCGCGCTGCCGGTCACGTCGATCGTCGTCGTCTGGTCGACCCCGGTCCCGTTATAGATCAGGGTTCCTTTTTTGGCCGCTTCGAGGACCTTGACATTGACGGCGACGCTGTCGGCGGTCCCGAAGTTCGCCGCCTGGATGTTGAGGTTGCTGATCCCGGCGGATTCCGCGGCGATGCCCGCGTCGGTCGTGAAATCGAGCGAACCGTCGAGCAATTTTTGGCCTTGGTAATTCGTGGTCCGTGCGATCCGGTCGATAGCGTCGATCGAGGCGTCGACCTGCAACTGGTTCGCCGCGATTTGCGAATCGCTCATCGCCCCGGTGTTGGCTGATTCGACGACGAGTCCGCGGATGTCGTTCAGCAGCGCGCTGATCTGACCGAGGGCACTGTCGGCCACGGCGAGAACGCTGTTGGCCCGTTCGGTATTGGTGATCGCCTTGTTCGTGGCGACGATATCGCTTTTGAGCAGTTCGCTCGCGATAAGTCCCGCCGGGTCATCCTTGGCCGAGTTGATCCTCAGACCGGTGCTCAAGCGGGTGAGCGTGTCCGAAAAGGCCCCCATGTTTCTTTGCAGGGTGAATTGGGCGCCCAAAGCGGTCGGGTTCGATGCAACGTACAGTCCAGCCATGATTAACACTTTTCCTTTCTTTTCAACCGCGCGCACTTCGAGCGCCGGGGTACGAAACGCCTTCTTCCGATCGAAACGTCGGCGTCCCCTTATAGGCGGCAGGTGTGGTGCGGTCGAAGATGTCCTCTCGTTTTTCCGCTTCACCTTTCAGGAGGTGAATGACAACGAAAAAACTCAACCTCATGCATCGCATTGACGCGTCCGGGACGAAATCTCAGGACGAAATCCCAGGACGAAATCCCAAGACGAAATCGCCCTGCGGGTCATGTCCTTGCTTTCCCGGTATGCGAATATAAAGCGTGTTTTGCGCGAGGTCGGATATTTTTTTTATTTTTCCCAAAATTCGCGAAAATCAAATGCGTCATTATTCATTACGACACCGCAGACAGCCGGGAAAACCTGCCCGGAACAAGCGGAAGAATTCTTTGAAATAACCGGGTTTTCCGTTTTTACGGAAAACGCACGATCAGAATCGGCACAAACGCCGCAAAGCAAGGTCGGGAAAAAGAGAAAATGCGGGCCGTAACACCTGGCACGGTTGCCGGGCGTTGCAACGAGAGGATAGCGAAAGTTTTCGGCGGGAAACGAGAATGCGTCGGAATGCACCCGGGTGGATATCCGGGAAGATTCCCGGGAAACCTCCTTTTTTGGAACAGGCGGTTTTGGAACAGGCGGCCGGCATGAAACGATTACCGAATGCCCCGTCGAACGCAAAACGCCTGTTCCGCAGCGGAACAACGGGCGGACACATTCCGTTTACGAACCGCTTCGTCGTCCGAAAATAAGAACGCTTTGATCGTCGGTCTGGGGAGTCCGGCCGGCAAAGCTGTTGACCGCGTTGATCAGGTTGGCGCCGAAATCCTCCACCGAAGCGGTAGTCGAACGCCGCAGGTGCTTCAAAACGCCTTCCATGCCGAAATACTTTTCAGAAACGTTCATCGCATCGGTCAGGCCGTCGCTGATCACGACGACGGTCCGGCCTTCCTCGATCGTAATCGTGTGTTCCTCGTACTCGCTTCCTTCCGCCACGCCGAGCGGAAGCCCGATCTTGTCCTCGGCCAGCGTGACGGCGCTCCCGTTACCGTCGCAAAGAATCGGGGGAACATGTCCGGCGTTGAAAAAGGTCAACGTGTTCCTGTTCGGATCGAGAATCCCGAAAAAGAAGGTGATAAAACGGTTTTCCCAGCGTTCGTCGGCGTAGATGCGGTTGAGCCGTTTCATCGTATCGGCAAAGGTCGGTTCGATCAGCAGGCCGGTCCGCACTTCCGAACATAATTTCGACATGAACAGCGAAGCGGCGACTCCTTTGCCCGAAACGTCGCCGAGGGCGAGCGCAAGCCGCCCGTCGGGCAGGGGAATGTAATCGTAATAATCGCCGCCAAGATACTGGGCCGGCTTGTAATGGTCGAAAAAGCCGTAGCCGGGAATACTCGGCCGTTCCAGCGGGAGCAGGGACATCTGGACCCGGTGCGCCATGGCCAAATCGCGTTCGAGCAGTTTTTCGGCGACGACGGCGTCCTGCATCATGGCGTTTTGATAGGTTACCGCGATTTGATAGGCGACGCTGACGAGCAGGTCGAGGTCCTCGTAAGAGAATTTCTTGCCGCCGGTCCGCGAATCCACCTGGATGACCCCAAGCACCTCGGCCTGGTCGTAATCCATAATCGGGGCGGCCATGATCGAGTAAATGCTGTAATTGATGATGCTTTCGCTCGGATCGAACCGGGAATCGTTCGCCACGTCGTCCGAGAGGATCGCCGCCTTGGAGAAAACGACTTTTTCGAGGATCGTTCGGCTGATCCGGTAGGATTCGCGGTTTTTCGGATCGCGATGTTTGAACGCCTTCAGTTCGAGCCGTTTCGTCTGTTTGTCGGAAAGGATGATGTAGGCGCAATCCGCCTGTAGGAAAATCCGCAACAGGTTGTTCAGCAATTGCGGCAAAACCTGGTCGACCTGGGCGCCGAGATTGCGTCCGATGTCGATCAGGGCGCGGAGTTTGATTTCAGCGTTCGCGCGGGGCATCTCGACCGGGCCGGACGGCAGCAGGCCCTTTCCATTGTCCATGCGGATCGAGGATTTGATCGTGTAGGAATCGCTCGCGGGATTCGATTCGTCGGAAAGTGTCGCCCGACCGGCCAGGTGCATCGCGTTGAATTGCGAGGAATCGAGCATCCCGGGCTCGTCGAAAAAGAGGAACCTCATGTCGCATATCCGGATTGCGTCGCCGTTTTTCAATTTGACCCGCCGCGTAATCAATTCATCGTTGACATACGTTCCGTTCCGGCTGTGCAAGTCTTCGATATGATAATCGTTTTGGTCGCGAATCAACCGGGCGTGCTCCCTGCTGACGGCGTTGTTATCCAGGACGATCTCGCAGCCCGGATGGCGGCCCAAGCGGGAAGAATCGGCGATAATCTCGATCAACGCTCCTTTTTTCGAATCCGATTCGATACGTCGCAGGTAAGCCATGTGATTCGTAATGGACGTGAATAGGTGAATGGGCGATCGACGGCATGACGCTGCGGTTCTTCACGGTCCGCGAAACAGTCCGTCGAAGCCGGTGAAACTTCTGAAAGGCGAAACTTCTGAAACGACTCCGGTACGATTATACCGCGAAGCGCGCCCGTGGGAACACCCCGTTTCTCTTGAAAAGCCCCCTTGACGAGTGCCCCCCGGTTCGACTACAATCGGACTGCAATTGATGGTCGCGTTCGTCGGGACAAATGGGGAATTGTGTAAAGGCAGCACGAATGGCTCTGAACCATTTAGTCGGGGTTCGAATCCCTGTTCCCCAGCTTATGCCGATTGTACCGTAAGCGGCATGGCAACTCTCGCTCGTACCATCGCCCGCCGCTCGAACAATCTGCTTATATCATTATACAAACAGAGGTTAGGGGCGAGCGATCGCGGCAGGCGGACTTGACCGCAGTGCTCGTTCTCGTCGCTCGTTTTCATCGCGTTTCCAGTATGGCCCCACTTTGACGCGACGACCGGCGTCCATTCGCCGGGTCAATTCGCTTTCGGGGGTGAAGGAATCGTTTCCGGCCGGATCGGCGGTTTTCTGCGCGGGTCGATTTTCACGGCCAAGGCGGCTTCGATCTCGTTTTCCAGCGTAAGAATGTTGGTGGCCGTCGAAATGACCCGGCCGTCCTTGCCGATCAGGAACATCGTCGGGAAGGTGTAAACGCCGTAAAGGCCATGGACCGTCGGTTCTTTTTTGACGGCGGCCATGTTGTCGACGATGTGCGGCCAGCCGGGAACCTTGCCGTCGAAGATGTTTTTCTCCTTGAGAAATTTGACCGTCGTCGCCGGATTCGGATCACAGGCCACACCGACGAATTCGACACCCCGGTCCCGGTATTTTTCGTGGAGTTCGATCAAGCGAGGCATCTGCTGCATGCAGGGCAGGCATGCGGTTTCCCAGAAATCGACCAGGACGACCTTTCCCTTGAGCGAGGCGGGATCGAACGGCGTCTCGTCCTGTTCGTAGCCGGCAAGCGTCATTTCATTTCCCACGAGTTCGATTCGGTTTATCAAACCGAGGAGTTGCATCCCGAAAATCCTGTCTTCGACCACCCTTGATTCGAGGTACAACCGGGAAAGAGGCCGGGCGATGCGGAGAAGGGTGTCGTCCCGCTTGGCTTGGGGAAAGCGTTTGACGATATTGATGAGCACCGTAACCGCCTCGTTCGCCTTCGTGCCCGGATAATCCTGGACGAACGAATGGAGGTCGCCGACCAACTCGTCGATATCGACCCGCGAGGATTCGCGGAGGTCCGTGCTGCCCAACCAGGTATAACGGGTTCTCAACAATGTTCCACGAATCGGCTGGAGCGTTTTGTCCACATCTTTGAAACGTTCCCGGTAGGATTCGAGCGACGTAGCGGCATCCTTGAGCATCCCGTAGTATTGCGTCGGTTTCCATACGGTCAACGTTTCGAGCACGACGGCCTGGCGACGCAATCCCCAGAGTCGGTCCTTATCGGACAAGTCCTGTCCGAGATAGGCGACGCAGAGCCGCAAAAGCTCCTCCGCCGTTTCCCGATCGCCATTTTGCGGTTTATAGCGTCCGGAAATCGGCAGGTAAACCTCGAATTGTTTTTCAATCCGTTCTTTCCACTCCGCCGCGGAAAAGTTGGTCGCGGGAATGGGGGCCGCAGCCCTATCGTCCGGCTTCGACTCTTGCCCTCGAATCGGTGCATAAACCAGGGTCGCGACGAAAACGACGGAAAGAAACACGAAACCCGGGCGGATCGAAACGGCAAGGTTCATCATGGAAAAGGCTCCGACGGATTGCGGGCGGCGAAAAAAACAGGTATACTGGAAATGCGCCGAAAACGAGCGCTGCGGTCAAGTCCGCCTGCCGCGATTGCGGGACAAGGATGAACCGAAGTCGACGCACATGAATTGCCCACCGACGCTGAAAACCAACGCCGTTCACCAACGCGGCCGTTCATCAACGCGCTCACCCCACGCCGTCATTCTACGCCGTTTTTTGAACATTTCCAGACAGGAGCCGTGAACATGCCGGAAAAAAACATCTTCAAGCGGATTATCGACCGGGAAATCGAGGCGGAAATCCTGTTCGAGGACGACCGATGCCTCGTTTTTCGCGACATCATGCCGCAGGCGCCCGTCCACTTGCTCGTCATCCCCAAAAAGGAAATTCCTTCGAGCAACGAGATTGCCGAAGAGGATGCGGAACTGATCGGACACCTGTTCCTCACGATACGCCGGATTGCCGAAGAACAGGGCGTTGCGGAGAGCGGTTACCGTGTCGTACTCAACTGCGGTCCGGATGCCACCCAGACTGTGCGGCACCTCCATTTTCACCTCATTGGGGGAAGAAGCATGAGCTGGCCGCCCGGTTGACCGCGCTTGGTTGACCGCGCTTGGTAGACCACGCTTGGTTGACTACGCTTGGTTGACTACGCCGGGTGACCACGCCGTGAACGGCAGGAAAGGACTGCTTGCGCGGCGTCCTACTCGTTGGTCGTCAGATCCCATTGCTTTTCCAGGCGTTGCCGGGAAACCTTCACGGCAGTCCCTAATTTTTGCGCGAAAAGCGAGACGCGGTATTCTTCCAGCATCCAACGGAATGTTTCCAGTTGCGGGTCGAAACGCCCGACGACCTCATTCAACTCCAGTCGTTCCTTGAGTTTATGCCTGAAGGCGGCGAGTTCTTCCGTCGCCGATCGATCGGCCGCTTCACCGCCGCTTGCGAGTTTTTCAAACCGGACAAGTACCGCCTTGAAATAGCGGGGATACTCGCGAAGCCAATTCCACGGGGTGCTCCGCAGGAAACCGGGCACGGTCAATGCATCGACCGACGCGATCGCATCCTGCCGTGACGATTCGAAGCGTCCCGACTGCCGTTCAAGAAGCAAGCGAACCTGAAACAGCGTCTCGAAAAGCGGACCGATGGTTCGGGTTGTTTCCTGGACCGCCGTACCGAGCCGTTTCGACGCGGCCGCCAAACGTTGCCGGTAGCCTCCCTCGCTCCGGGGAATCGGTTGGGACTCGATTTCAAGCGACCGGGCCGCGAGCAGTTCTCCGATATCCCGTTTCGGATCGAATTCGGCCAGGTGCGCGGAATAAACGCCGATCTTGTCAAAACCGGGCATCCATTGCAACTGCGTCGCGATTTCCTTTCGCATTTTGAGCCATGTCAGATGGACGAGCGCGTCTCGCGTATGCAACTCCGCCTTCCGGAGCGTGTCGGCCAAACGAAGCGCGACGTGTCGATGCCCGGCCGTATCGGTTTCGACGATCAACATCGGGTAGGCATGGATAGTCAATCCGCCCCGTTTCAACACGACTGATTCGGGCAATTCGCCGAAATCCCAATCGGTAACGTCGTTCCGATTCCAGCGTGGGTCCTCCGTTGCGGCAACGGTCGTCGTCGCTTTGACGCCCAAGTCCCTGCGGAGTTCTTCGAGCCTGCGGCCTTCCGCGATCAACTCGCCGGCGGCGTCGAGTACCCGGACGTTGAACAACATTTCCTTGGGGATATCCGCTGCAAGAAAGTCCCTTGGGGTGATTGCCTTGCCCGCCAGGCGACTTATTTCCGTCGCAAGGACGGCTTCCAGGGATTGCGAATGGGCCGGCGCGTTGTGACCGTCGGCAAGTTTGCGGGCGAGTTCGCGTGCGGTATCGGGAATCGGGACAAGGGCGCGTCGAACCTCCTTCGGCAGACTGCGGAGCAGGGCGACGATTTTCTGTTCGATCAATCCGGGAACGAGCCAGCCGAGCCGTTCCGGCCGGAGTTGTCGCAGACCTTCGATCGGAACCGATACGGAAAGGCCGTCGTCGGACTCGCCGGGTCGGAAAGCGTATTCGATCCGAACGGGGCCGCCGGGTGTCTCCAGCGTGTCCGGAAAACGGGTTGCGATATCGTCGTCGATTCTCCCGGAACAGAGATCGTTCATCGAGAAACGGAGCCGTGATCGTTGTTCCGTGGTCGCGTTTTTCCACCATTTTTCCAGCGAGCGGCGGTCATAAACGTCTTCCGGCAGCCGGGCCTGATAAAATGCGTAACGGGCGTATTCTCCCAAAAGCAAATCGGGGCGACGCAGCTTGTCCTGCAATCGCCGGGCCTCTTCCAGGAGCTTACGGTTTTCAAGCACGAATGCTGCGTTGCAATCAAGTTCGTCGTCAACGAGGGCGCGTTGAATGAAAATATCCCGCGCCTGCTTCGGATCGATCGCCCCGAAGTTGATCCGTCGTTTCGGCACGATCGTCAGGCCGTAAAGCGTCAGGCGTTCGTAGGCGTGAACGTAGCCCGTTTCACGGTTCCAGTGCGGTTCGAGGTAAACACGTTGAAGCAGGTGTCGTGCAAGCGGTTCGACCCAGTTCGTGTCGATCCGGGCGACCGTCCGCAGGTATTTCCTGCCCGTCTCGACGCGTTCCGCGGAAATGATCCAGTGGTAGTTTTTTTTGGCCTTGCAGACGCCGCTGCCGGGCCACAGGTGGAATCGCCCCCCGCCGGCTACCGCGTATTCGCCGCGATCCTCACGCTGAGCCAGGCCCGAAAGGAGGCCGGTCAAAATCGCGCGGTGGAGCGGAGCATAGAGCGATTGTGTCGAGGGAACGGTATCGGCGGCGCCGGTATTCTCACGATTCTCCCGGTCTGTATTCCGGTGGTCGGCGTCTTGGCGTGTTGCCTTGTCTTTCGACCGCTCCTTGCGCATTTCCCTTAAATCGGATTGAAGCTGGATGTGAATGTCGCCCCATTCCCGCATCCGGTTGGGCGCGAGAAAATTGCGAAGGCAGGCTTTATGGAGTTGGGAACGGGAAAGGGTCGATTTGAGATGCCGGTAAAATTCCCATATTTTCAGGTAGGCAAGAAAATCGCTTTGCTCGTCGGCGAATCGTTCATGGGCAGCGTCCGCTTTTTCACGAAACTCCTGGGGCCGTTCGCGGGGGTCCTGAATTTCCATGGCGGCCGCGATAACAAGCATTTCCCGCAGGCAGTTTTCCTCCATGGAGGCGAGGACCATGCGCCCGATGCGCGGATCAACCGGCAACGTCGCGAGTCGACGGCCGATTGCGGTCAGGTTGGAATGTTCGTCCAGCGCGCCGATCTCATGCAGGGTTTTATAACCGTCGCTGATCGCGGAGGACCGCGGCGGATCAAGAAACGGGAAACGCTCGATCGGTCCCAGACGGAACGCCTTCGTTTGCAGGATGACCGAGGCGAGATTGGTCCGCTGGATTTCCGGGGTCGTGTAACGGTCGCGGGCACGGTAATCCCGCTCGTCGTACAGGCGGATGCAGACTCCCGGTCCGACCCGGCCGCAACGCCCTGCCCGCTGGTCGGCGGAAGCCTGGGAGATGGGTTCGATCGGCAATCGTTGGGTCCGGGAACGGCCCGAGTAGCGGCTGATTCGCGCGGTTCCGCTGTCGATGACGAAGCGGATCCCGGGAACGGTCAGGGAGGATTCGGCCACATTGGTCGCCAGGACGATTTTTCGATGGGGCGACTTTGTGAAAATCCGTTGTTGTTCACCTATCGGCAGCCGGGCATAGAGGGGCAGTATCTCCGTTTTGTCGCGCATCGCTCGGGCACGAAGCCGTTTGGCCGACTCCAGAATATCGCGCTCCGTCGGGAGAAAAAGGAGGATATCGCCGCTTCCGAGGGAAACGCACTCATCGACCGCTCGAAGAACGGCGTCTTCGAGATCGGGCGCGTCATTCCGCGCAGCGTGTGTTTCATTCGCGTTGCCGCCGTTGTCGTTGTTATTGTTATTGTGATACGGATCGATCAGGGGGCGATACAGGATATCGATCGGATACGTTCTCCCGGAAACCTCGATCACCGGCGCAGCCCGTCCCAGTTCATCGCGAAAATGGTCGGCAAATCGGGTCGCGTCGATGGTCGCACTCGTGATAATCAGTTTCAGGTCTTTCCGCTTCGGGAGAATCCGTTTGATGATTCCCAGGAGAAAATCGATGTTGAGGGAACGCTCATGCGCCTCATCGATGATGATCGTATCGTAACGGTTGAAAAAACGGTCTGTTTGGGACTCGGCCAGCAGGATTCCGTCCGTCATCAGCTTGACGCGGGTGGCGGCGGAAGTCCGGTCGCCGAAGCGTACCTTGTATCCGACCGTTTGGCCGAGCGGGGTGCCCAGTTCTTCCGCGATTCGAACGGCAACACTCCGCGCGGCAATGCGGCGTGGCTGGGTATGCCCGATCATTTTTTTCGAACCATATCCGAGTTCCAGGCAGAATTTCGGCAACTGGGTCGATTTGCCGCTCCCGGTTTCGCCGCAGACGACGAGAACCTGATGCTTTTCGATGAGCGCAAGAATCTCCGTGCGCCGCCGAACAATCGGCAGTTCCTCATCGTATTCGAGATTGCCTACAGTGGAGCTGGTGTCAATCGGTTTCGACATCTGTTTTCGCCATCGGTCAGGCCGTTCACAGCATATAAGAGCGTTCGTGGCCGGCTTCCCGTTTCGAAAGGGTTCCACGTGAAACTTGCCTGTTTTGCCATACCGGAATGATGCGTATAACAGGTATGACCGCTCCCGGGATCGGCGGCTTGGCCCGGGAGCAGTCCCGGTTTGCAACCTTTCCGCGTACGATCGTTTGCCGCTCGAACGAAACGTTTATGCCATTGTACAAACGGAATCCAGGGGTGCGCGGGTGCGGCAGGCGGACTTGACCGCAGTGCTTGTTCTCATCGCTCGTTTTCATCGCGATTCCGGTATATGCGGACAAAAGCTAATTGTCCCGGAAACGGGAAATCGAATCGTTGTAGGCGGCAATGATCTCGTGGCGGCGAATCATCCCGATCACACGCCTCGTTTCCGCGGAATCGACCACGGGAATCTCCGTGATTCCGCCACGATTGCATATCCGTAATACCGTGTAGAGCGAATCGTCGGGCAGAACGTACATTTCCGGAAGCTGGGCCAGATCGTCCGCGATCAGCAGACGCCAATCCCCCAAGCTGACGAAGGCGGAGCGGACATCACCGAGGGAGACGAGGCCGACCAAGGTACGGTCATCGTCCACGACGGGAAAATGGGTGTCCGTCGATGCGGAGATTGTTCGCATCACCTCGGCAATCGACGCCGTTTGCGGTATCAAGACCGTTTCTTTCGGCGGATCGACCGGATTCAGTTTGACAACCTGGTCGACGCGAATCACCTGGAGCAGCTCGACTACGAAATCGCCGAAATGGGCGGCACTGTCGAGGGGGGTCAAGACCTGCTCCTCGTAGAGCGATGTTCGTGGCGACTGGATTCCGAAATGGAGCATGGCGATCAGGAGCAGTGGAATCGTCAAAAAATAGGATCCGCCGACGATTTCACAGGTCAGGACGGCGGCGGCAAGCGGCACTTTTCCGATCCCCCCGTAGAAGGCGCCCATCCCGAGGATGACGAATACGGCAGGTTGTGGAATGATCCAGGCCAAACCGATAAGGGCGAAAAGCTGGTGCAGCAGGGTCCCGAAACCGCCGCCGAGCATGGCCCCGATGAAAAGCGACGGTCCGAGTAATCCGCCGCTGCCGCCGGAACCGATCGTGAGCGATGTCGCCAGGATTTTTGCCAAAACGAGGGCGCACATGAGTTTTGCCGAGAGGTTTCCCTCGATCGCGCTGGAAATCCATTCATAACCGCCGCCGAAAACCATGGGAAAGAAAATAGCGACCACGCCCAGCATCATTCCTCCGAGCGCCGGTTTCATGAACTCGGGGAGCGACAAGCGGCGAAAAATCCGGTTGCGCGTCTCGTGGAGACATCGCACGTAGAACCAACCCAGGGCTGCGCAGAGGAATGCGAAAAGAACAAATAGGGGCAGGTGGACGAGGAGCGGGAATCCCCATTCGAACGGGACGCATTGCGTGCGGTCGATCGGGATGGAAGGGCCAACGATCCGTTGAAAAGTCGCGTACCCGGACACCGAGGCGACCAGGCACGGCAGGAAGGCGCGGAGTTCCACTGCAAACGTGCAGTAGAGAATCTCGACGGCAAAAAACGCGCCGCCCAACGGGACTTGAAAAATGGCGCCTATCCCGCCGGCGGTCCCGGCCAGGAGGAGCATGCGTCGTTCTTCCGCGTTGGTTTTCAGGAATCGGCAGAAAAGGGAGCCCGTGCCCGCGCCGACCAGCGCCGCCGGACTTTCCCAGCCGGCGCTGCCTCCCGTGCCGAGGGTTACGAGACTGGAAAGCGTTTTAACGAGCAGCAGCCGAAAACGGATGATGCCGTTTCGCAGGTGAAACGCCTTGATAATGTGGTCGGTTCCCTCGTTGCCCGCCTCGCGTGCGAACGAACAGATGATGATGCCGCAGAGGAGGCCGCCGAAGCCCGGGATCAGGATAATGAGCAGCCAGTATTTCGGGACGATGAAATAATCGAGAATCTTGTCCGTCCTCATCGAGGCCCCGAGCCGTCCGTCGGTAATCGTCAACGGCAAATCGATGGGTTCCCTCTCTTCCGGGCCTTCCTCATAAACGTCGTGATGGACCGCGTTACGATGCGGTGCGGGAGTGAAATGGATACCGGCAAACTTATACAGGTCCGAGACGTTTCTCTGGATAACCCCCAACGCGGAATAGAAACCGGCTGCGACGAGACCGGCCAAAATGCCGACCAGCAGGGAGCAGAGCAACAAACGCCCGGTCGAACGGACATCGAACGCCAAGCGTATTTTACCGGGGCGGTCCAACTGATTGTATGGCAATCGTTCCATACTGAAACCCGCAAGTTTTATACAGTAAACGGCCTGAAACTACGGCATGTTTTTTCCCGCGCACAATCGCCTGCCGCTCGAACGAGCCGGTTATGTCATTGCGCAAACAGAAGTGAGAGTCGAGTGAGTGCGGCAGGCAGACTTGACCGAATGTCCGTTTTCATCGCGTTTCCAGTATACACCGAATCCGGGAACCGTATTCCCGGATTTCCGCACACCGTCCGCTGTCCGTCGGATCAGGGAATGATTTTGGAAATCGGGTACTCGACGATTCCGGTTGCGCCGGCCGCCTTGAGTTTCGGGATCAAGGTCCGGACAAGTGATTCCTGGATGACCGTTTGGACGGCGATCCATTTCGCGTCCGCGAGTTGGGAGATCGTCGGTTGTTGCAGGGCGGGCAACAGCGAAAGAACGGCGGCGCGGTCGTCTTTCGGGACGTTCATCATCAAAACGACCTTTCCTTCGGCGGCCATGGTCGCCTGGAGCATGAGGACGAGATCGTCTATCTTCTGTTTTTTCCACGGGTCCGCGTACGAAACGTGGTTCGCGATAAACCGGGTGGTGCTTTGCAAGACTTCGGCGATGATGCGCAGTTTGTTGGCCCGCAACGAGCCGCCGGTTTCCGTCACTTCGACGATCGCATCCGCCAGTTTCGGAGGTTTAACCTCGGTCGCGCCCCAACTGAATTCAACGTTGGCCGTCACGCCGTGTTTGGCGAGAAATTGACGTGTCAGGTTGACACCTTCGGTCGCGATCCGTTTTCCCTGGAGTTGGGCGATTTCCGTGATCGGCGACTCCTCGGGAACGCACAGGACCCAGCGGACCGGCCGGCGGCTGACCTTGGAGAACCGGAGTTCGGCGACTTCACGGACGTCGGATTCGGTTTCGACGATCCAGTCGAATCCGGTGAGCCCCGCGTCGAGATCGCCGTTGGCGACATAGCGGGCCATTTCCTGCGCCCGGAGCGAGAGGCATTCGATTTCCTCGTCGTCGATCGCGGGAACATAACTGCGGGAAGCGACGGAAATGTTGTAGCCGCTCTTCTTGAACAAATCGATCGTGGCTTCCTGCAAACTGCCGGCGGGAATGCCGAGTTTCAATATATTGGACATAATCGCTGATCCTGTGACGGCCGCCTGAAAAGGACATTCATCGGCCATGGTGACGTGCTGGAACAAAGGGGACGGGGTATGGCGACGCGAATCCGGTTTATTTTTTGTAAACATCCTTCGGGTCGAAAACCCGTTCCGCGACGATTTTCATCTCGCCTTCCGGCAGGATTTGCCGAAAGAAACAACTTTTGTAGCCCTCGTGGCAGGCGGCGCCGCCGACTTGCTCGACCTTGATGAGAAGGGTGTCGAGATCGCAATCGACAAAAAGGGAATGCACTTTTTGCACGTTCCCGCTTTCCTCACCCTTGCGCCAAAGTTTGTTCCGGCTCCTGCTGTAGTAGACGGCCCGACCGCTTTTGAGCGTTTCGTCATACGCTTCTTCATTCATGTACGCGAGCATGAGCACTTCCCCGTCGACGACATCCTGCGCGATCACGGGAATCATTCCGCCGCATTTTTCAAAATCAGGCATCTGTTCCTCGATTGGTTTCTTGACGTGTACGACTTGCCAACTTCAATCTTCTCGAAACGCTCATTTTACACCATAAGCCTATTTTGACTACCGGGCGGGGTATTTTTTCCGGGACGGCTCCGGAGGGCGGAGGCTTCGGGAAATCTCAACGGGGCCTGCGGTGATGGAACAGACGTCCCCAATGGTCCCCGAGCGAAGCGGCGCCGCCGAGCCCGACGATGTAGAGCAACAGCAAACACGTGCAAGTCAACGCGACTCCCCGTTTGACGAGGACCGGATCCAAACCCAGGTCGGCCAGATCGTGAAGCGGGTTCGGGGAAATGAACGCCTCGATCGGGGCCGCGAGGCAAAACAGGACGGTCGCCGTGGAAACGATCGGGATCGATTTCATCGCCGCCCGGCGTATCGAGTCTCCTCGCGTGAAACCTTGGGTGAGCACCATCGATTTTCCGATCCGGATTCCCGCGGCGGCGGCCATGACGATCGCGGTCAGTTCGAACGGTCCGTGCGCGGTGACGAACTCGAAAAATTGGGGTGCGGAAGCCGTCGTCGACATGTGCCCGAAAACGGTCCCGAGCGTGACGGCGTTGAATAATGTCAATATAATCGTTCCGATGGCGGTCAGCGCCCCGAAGGCGAAGCATTGCAGGCCGATTCCCGCGTTGTTGAGCACGTAAAAACCGCCCATGAACGCTCGTTCCCCCGGGTTCATGTTGGTAAAGGGTTCCGCGAACGAGAGTTCGATTCCTTCGAGTTGTTCCGCGCCGAGAATGGCCGGCGCGAACTCCGGGTTTGTCTTGGCCAGCCAGGCGCAGGTCAGGAACGGGCCCCAAAAAAGGAAGAGGGCGAACCAGAACGTCGCATCCCGGAAAAGCAGCCGCGGGTTTTCGACCGTCAAAAGTCGAACCCAGGAATGCAGCGTCACCGACTGGTCGGAGTAAAGCGTGTTATGCGTCCGGCCGACCAGATCGTTCAGGTACTTCGTAATCCCGGGCGGCAAACGATAGGCTTCCGCAAGGGCCAGATCGGCGCAAACACCCCGGTAAAGCTCAGTAAACCGGGCCGTCTCCTCCGGACTGAGTTGTCGCCGCTTCTTCCGGACGGAACGAAACCGGGGGAGAAACGCTTCCAGTTCCTCCCAGTGTTTTTTTCGCGATGTCAGGAGCTCGGCCACATTCATCACATCATTGTACACAAACCGGGCCGCCGATACAATATGCCGAACGAACCCACGCCGAACGAACCCATGCCAAACGACCCCATCTCTTGCATAACCGCGATCTTCACGTAGAATATGGAGCATACAGCAAACGGGCGGACAACACCCCAAACGACGACGCCCCCAACAAAAGCCGGGAACGAAGCGTGACGCAATGGCCGGAGAACCGTCGACCGGAGAGCCGTCATTTCGGCGCATACGCCCTTTCGGTGCATTTCCAGCTCCCCTAATGAACATGACACATCCCCTTGCCGGTCGGCCCGCCCCGAAAGAAATCCTGATCGATCCCGTGAAACTGGAACGGGACTATCACGAGAACAAACCCGATATGGGCAATCCCGCCCAGCGGGTCGCCTTCGGGACAAGCGGGCATCGCGGCCAACCGGCCGACGGGTCCTTCACCGAATCGCACATCTTGGCAATCGTCCAGGCGGTTTGCGATTACCGGACCATGCGGGGCCATACCGGTCCGCTTTATCTCGGCAAGGACACCCATGCCGCCTCGGGGCCCGCCCAGCGGACCGCGATCGAAGTGCTCACGGCCAATGAAGTTCGAACCGTTTACCAGGAGAAGGACGGTTACACGCCGACCCCGGTCATTTCGCACGCGATTCTCGGGCATAATCGCACGGAAACGGGCGGACAGGCCGACGGGATCGTGATTACGCCCTCGCACAACCCGCCGGGCGACGGTGGAATCAAGTATAATCCCCCGACCGGCGGACCGGCGAACACGGAAGTGACGAAATGGATACAGGACCGTGCCAACGCGCTGCTGGAAGGCAAGAACAACCTCGTTCGACGCATTCCGTACGAAACGGCGCTCGGCTCGCCGCACCTGGAGGCCGTCGATTTTGCGGAATCGTACATCGCCGACCTGCCGTCGCTGATCGATCTGGAAGCGATCCGCCTTTCGAAAATCCGTATCGGCGTCGATCCGCTCGGCGGCGCGGGAACCGCCTATTGGAAACCGATCGCGGAAAAATACGGGCTTGACATCACCGTCGTCAACGATCGGGTCGATCCGACCTTTTCGTTCATGACGCTCGATCACGACGGCAAAATCCGCATGGATTGTTCCAGTTCCCATGCCATGCGGGGATTGGTCGCCCTCAAGGACACGTTCGACATCGCTTTCGCGAACGATCCCGATACGGACCGGCATGGAATCGTCTGCCCGTCGTGCGGCTTGATGAATCCGAACCATTATCTCGCGGTTGCGATCCGATACCTGTTTCAGCACCGCCCCGCTTGGAATAATAAGGTCGGCATCGGCAAAACACTGGTTTCCAGCGCGATGATCGACCGGGTCGCGGCCGATATCGGTCGCGCTTTGGTCGAAGTCCCGGTCGGCTTCAAATGGTTCGTCGACGGCCTGTTCACCGGTTCGCTCGGCTTCGGCGGCGAAGAAAGCGCCGGGGCGAGTTTTCTCCGATCGGACGGGACCGTCTGGACGACCGACAAGGACGGCATTGTTCTCAATTTGCTTGCCGCCGAAATCCTGACAACCGTCGGGTGCGATCCCGGCGTCCTCTATGAGGAAATGGAGACCCGGTTCGGCAAATCCTATTACACCCGGGTCGACCAGGAAGCGACGCCGCGGCAGAAGGCTGTCCTGCTGAAAATGGCGCCGGAAAACGTCGCGGCGACCGAATTGGCCGGGGAACCGATC
>QMCD01001285.1_pt1 | contig 16457 bp, 13 predicted proteins | sample 1821841 | NCBI WGS metagenome assembly QMCD01 (sample SAMN01991225, study PRJNA193472) | Termite gut metagenome, whole genome shotgun sequencing project. | isolation source: worker | host: Macrotermes natalensis | reverse complement strand
CGATAAGTCGATAGCGATGGGCGAGGACGCTGTCGGGTTCGAGTTTGCCCGCCGGCTCATTGTCGTCCGTAAATGTTGCGAAAAGGTCGAGGGGCATGATGATGGGAGTTAGGGGTTAAAATGATGAGTCACTAAACTTGTTCGCGTTGCCGGAGTTGTTTTTCGATGGACTTGAGGCTTTCGTCGATGTCTCGGTCCAGCGATTCCGTTTTGCCGTCGACCTGCTCGCTGATGAGGGCCGCAATTTGATCTTCGGAAACCGTATTTTCGCCGCTGCCCACCGGTTCCGTGCCGCTGCTGACCCGGTCAAGCACCATATTCATCGCACTTTCCATTTCACCGGTTCGCGCCAAGGTCACTTCCAAATCCTGGAGAATTTCATCGGCGTTAAAATCGTTAAAAGTATCCCGGATTGAATGGCTCATCTCCTTCATTCCCTTGGCAAATTCGCCGAAGAGCTTGGCGCGATCGCGCGTTTGCAACAGGGTTTCAAAATGGAGAAGCTGGCTTTCGATGGCCCGACGCTGATTCGTCGTCTGGGCAACGAGGCGGCAAAGTTGTTTGAAATTGCTCATATCGCCCATTTTCTTCGCTTTTTGGGCTTTTTCCATGTATTGCCGCTCATGCTGTTCCAGCTTGCCGATTTGCTGCTTGTGGAGCGTCAAGGAACGCTGAATGCGGATATTTTGCTCAATTTCACGTTGCCGCTTGGATTTGAAGAGTTTTTCGAACATGGGGTTGAATGGTAGCAATGTACTTTGGGGGCATGGTTTCCGATTGCAGAACACACCAACAAATGATTATGATAACATAGACTATTATAACACACAAGAGGCTAAATAAGAATAATTTTAACATTTTTTTATAAAAAAGAAAAAAAAAAAAAATAACACAACGGACAAGCCAGACACGCATGATTACCCTACTTGTGTCTTCGCGAAAAAACGGTAGCCTTCACAGTACGTGATTGTGCGGCAAAAAGCAAGATGACGCACAATGAGTTCGATATTCGTCGTCTTTTCCCAGACACAAGTCGGTGGAAATTCCTTTGAAACTGACCTTTGGAGGCAAAAACCATGTCCAACACGTCTTTTGATCGTTTGCGTAACGAAATGTCTGCGTATCAAGCCTCGGCGGTTTTGGCGGCGGCGGGGGAACTGGATTTGTTTACCGCCATTATCCAGCATGAGAACGCCATCGAATTGAAAACGCTTGTCGCAACACTAAAAACCGATGAACGTGCCACAACGGTTTTGTGCGATGCGCTGGCCGCCCAAGGGTATCTGACAAAAACCACGCAAACCTCGAAAAACACCAGCGAGGTGTATGCCGTGACGGCGGAGTATCTTCCCTTCCTTGACAGTCGGACGGCGGAAACGTTTGTGCCCATGATTCGTCATTTGGCCTGTGTTCAGCGTGCTTGGTCAAAATTGACTTGGACCGTTCTTGATGGAAATCCGCCTGCCAAAACGCCCAGCATTCATGGCGCGGAAAAAGATTACGATTCGTTCATTATGGCCATGAACTCGATTTCTCGTTCACTCGCTCCCATTTCCGTGGCGGCTCTGATTCAGGCGACATCGCAAATGTTTGAAGGGAAAAATGTGCGTTTTCTCGATGTCGGCGGTGCGTCAGGAACATACACGCAAGCCTTTTTGGATGCCATGCCCCACTGGCACGGAGCGGTTTTTGATTTGCCCGCCGGAATCGCGCGAGCCCGGGAGCGATTTGTCGGCTCGGTGTACGCAAACCGTGTGGAACTTTTTGAAGGCGATTTTTACACCGATGATTTTCCCTGTCCTTTTGATTTAGCTTGGGTGAGTGCCATCATTCATCAGCATGATCGCATCCAAAGTCAAGAGCTGTACAAAAAAACGTTTGCGGCCTTGAATTTGGGCGGGGTGATTGCGGTGCGTGATTTTGTCATGGAGGAGACGCGCACAAAGCCCGCGATGGGCGCGTTTTTTGGCGTGAATATGTTGGTAGGGACAACATCAGGTCGCGTCTACACTTTTCAAGAAATCGCCGAGGATTTGCAAATGGCGGGCTTCACCGATGTCGAGTTGGCCGTGCCTGCGGAAACCATGTCCGCCATCGTTGTGGCCAGAAAGAAATGAGACCTGTTATGCTTTCTCCTCCTGAATGTTCAGCTTCTGAGATGGCCGTGAGTGTGCAGAATCTTTCCAAGGTTTTTCGCACAGGAAATCAGACAGTGACCGCCGTGGACAAGGTTTCTTTCTCCGCTACGAGTGGCGAGTTTGTTTCGATCATGGGAGCGTCCGGTTCAGGAAAAACCACGCTGCTTCACCTTTTGGCCGGATTGATGCTACCCACCTCCGGCTCTGTGAATATCGACAACGTGAACCTGAGCGCCCTCTCCGATCAACAGCGCACGCATTTTCGTCGCGAAAATATCGGTGTGATTTTTCAGGCTTTCAATCTCATTCCCACTCTCAGTGCGGAGGAAAATATCTTGTTGCCTGCCATGATCGCGGGCAAAAAAAAACTCCGCACTTCTGACTTGGAAGATATTCTCGAAATACTGGAAATCAAAGAGCGGCGGCATTTTCGTCCCGATTCTCTCAGTGGTGGCGAGCAGCAACGAGTGGCCATTGGTCGCGCGCTGTTTATGAATCCGAAACTGCTTTTGGCCGACGAACCCACGGGTAATCTGGATTCGCAAAATAGTCAAAGTTTTTGCAAACTGCTAAGACATCTTTGCGACACACGAAAACGCACGATTATTCTTGTCACGCATGAAAATTCCGTGGCCCATTGGAGTGACCGCCGCATTCTTTTGAAAGACGGGAAAATCCAAAATTCCCTCAATGCCGAATCAATCGCAACAGAACATATTGGGCAATGAAACTTCTCCTTCTTCTGATTTTTCGTGACGCGTGGTATCACCGGACACGATTATCTCTGGCCGTCATTGCGATGGCAGCCATGTCGAGCATGATTGTTTGGCTCGTCGGCCATTTGGACCTGATGATGGTTCAATTTTCGCAGGATGCGGAACATTATTTGGGTGCGTATCAGGTTGCCCTGATTCCGCAGAAAGGCCAAGATTTTCCCGATGAAATCATCGAACAGCTTCGCGCAGATGAGATGGTCATTCAGGTTTCACCCGCCATCGTCTTGCGAAATGTGATGGGTAAAATGCGAAGTGAAAATGATCTTGATGCCGCCATTCGCCGTGAACGTTCGCTGACGGGCTTGCCAATTCGCAGCCCCGCTCTCATCGGTGTTGAGGCAGCAGAATCACCATTTGAATTGGAAGAAGGAAGCTGGTTCAAGAGCATGGATAATCATCCGGTTCAAGATCACGCCCAGGAATTTGAAGGGGTGATCGGCTCAGCTGCGGCGAAGAATCTGGCGGACTGGGGAGAAAAAAACTTTGTGCCCGCGACACTAGGCGACACGGTGATGGCGCGAATGGGAACGCACGATTTCAAAATTCGTATCGTTGGCATCATCGAACAACAGCTTGACAGTCATCATGGGCGTCATGTGGTAAGCCCGGCGGTTGGCGCGGTGTACGTGTCCATCGAAGTTGCCCGGTTCATGGCACAATTAGCGGACAATAACGCCGGGACGAGGCAGGCACAGGGCAACCCACGCACCGATTTTGTTTATGTGCAATTACGTGATGGGGCAAACGTGCCTCAATTTGAAACAGCATGGCAGGATCGTTTTGAAACCATGCTGCCTGAAACCACGTCCGCACTTCATTTTTTGGACGCGGAGGACATTCAACGGGAATTGGATAAAATGCGGGCACGCGATGAATCCGTTTTGATGGGCGGGGCGGCTTCCCTCAATGTGATTCTTTTTTTGTCTTCTCTGGTTGCCATCTTCATTTCCACCACCGTCTTAAGTATGGGCGTGCAGGAGCGAGCGCGGTATTTTTCGTTACTCCGCGCAGCGGGCATGTCGAAACGGCAAATCGCGCTGCTCGTTTTTGGCGAGGGCCTGATCCTAGCTTTTCTGGGATGGGTTGGTGGCATGGCGGCAGGCTGGCTTATTCTGCAACTTTCGGTACTGCAATTCTCCGTAACAGGACAGCATGGACAGGGGAAAATGGTTCCGTTCCACGCCGGAGCGATTTTGGCTACAGGGGTTTCTGCCGCAATAGCATCGGTTTTGGCGGCGATTTATCCGATGTGGCGAGCAACGAAAACGAACATCCTTGAAGGACTGAATCGTGGCAAAATGCGTCCTGTCACGCGAAAAAGTGCTGCCCTCATCGCCATCCCCGGTTTGGTTCTGGTGAGCATCACGCCCCTCATTGTGTACACGAATGCTTTTTCGCCAAGGCACGAAACACGAGTCCTTCTCTATTCGTTCGTTGGCTTGCCCTGTCAGATACTGGGTTTTCTGATGCTTTGTCCCGCCGTCATGGCCGCCACAGAATCACTTTTTGGCCGCATTCTTTCCGCGATCTTTCAAATTCCTTCCGCTCTACTGACGTCCCAATTAAGTAGCAACTTTTTTCGTACATTGGGAATCACGCTGGCTCTTTCCGTAGGACTGGGAATGTTTTCCTTTCTTGAAATAGCTGGATTCTCCATGCTGACCCCTTATTTGCAAACATCCGACGTTCCTGATACCTTGGTCGCGTTTTTGCCGCACGGAATTTCTGATACGGATATGGCCACGATCCAAAACTTGCCGGGCATCGATTCCGAGCGTTTTCTGCCTCTCGCTGTGGATCAGTCACGCTTTTCCGAAGCGCAAACGAAGCAATTTGAATCGCAAGGTTTGATCTCGATGCAAACGAGCGCGGTCATCGTCGGTCTGGATGTGGAAAAAGCTTTTGCCCAGCAAAACCAACATCAAAAACCCCTTTTGAACTTGCCTTTTCAAGAAGGAAATCGGCGAGAAGCACTCGAAAAATTGCGAACGGGAAGGCGTTTTTGTCTCGTGCCGGACTCATTCGCCAATCGTGTCCATGTTCATGTTGGCGATCGATTGGAGTTGATTTTGCCCCAAACCGGCCATGTTGTCGAGTACGAAATCTGCGGCATTGTCACCATTCACGGTTGGCTTTGGATGAATAAAGTGAGTGGTGTACGAACGCGCGGCTATCGTTCCGGCGCGATGCTCCTTGCCCCACGAGACATTGTGAAAGCCGATTATCAACTACACGATAACTCGTTTTTTTGGTTTGACCGCACGCGATCCGTGGATGGCCTTCCTCTTGTTTCCGATCACGATCTGGAATTATCGCTGCAACAACAAGCGGATCAATTGCTCGCGCCAAAAAATCCGCATACGGGTTCGCTCATTACGCGTCCCACGGTCAAAGTCAGTTCGCGCGAATATCTGCGAGGGCATGTTGGAGACCGTGCGGACGATGTTATTCAAACGGCCGCAAAAATGCCGCTCATTCTTCTCGCAATCGCCGCGTTCGGCTTGATGGGCATCACCGCCTCGGCCATGCGAAGCCGCTGTTTTGAATTGGGAGTGCTCCGTTGTCTTGGCGTAACGAAAATAGGATTGCTTTGCCTGGTCATTATCGAAACGATGCTGATTTCCCTTGCTGCAATTACCATCAGCTTGGCCTTTGGCATTCTGGGCAGTTGGTGCTTCATCGGCGTGATGCAGCATATTGCGATGTTTGGCGGCTTTGTCAATCCGCTGACAATTCCCGTTTATCCACTGGGTTTGGGAATCATCGCAACAATCATCCTTTGCCTCCTCGCGGCTTTGGTGCCTGCGTTTTTTGTGGCCAAAACCGATCCAAGTCGACTGCTGCGGCAGTGATCCGTCACGTCTTTCATCGTTTTGGCATGATGAACAACACAAAAAGCGCAACAGGAATCACGACGAGCCGCGCCGCCGGTTTGATGAGACAAAAGAACAGGATGGGCGGCACAGAAAACCAGAACCAGCGCGGAATATTGCGCAAATCTGTCCACGCGAGCCAAAGCAAAAAAAGAATGGGCGCGAGGCGAATGGCCGCCGTAAACGGCTTATTGTGGATCGGGTCATAAGTCCAAAAAAACAGCGACAGCGCGGCCACTCCCAAAAGCAGCGTGGACACGATACCAAGCCGGGTTCGCAAAGGCAAACGAAACCAAAAATTCTTCATTGGGAAATTAAAACGGCAAAAAATTACCAAGCAAACGCTTGTTGCCCTGTCGTTCTCAACCGCCAGCAGTCGCCGTTGTATTGTTCGGCAATGTCGCGCAACACGCTTTCAATCGTTTGATGCTCCGGCGTGTTACCGTTTTTCAAACTCGGTAAAATCGCCAAAACGATTTCGTCAAAATCGAGATTGGAGAAAATTTTGAGTCAGTCATCTGTTCCTCAATGGGAGCAAAAACTCCATGAACACGGAGTCCCACTCGTCAATTCCATTCTTTATGGAAAATCTTCACGAAAATTTTCGTGTCAATTCCACAAAGCGATCCATATCCGCGCGAGTTCGCTTTTCTGTTACGGCAATGAGCAGCAAGTCGTCGTGCATGTCAAAACCCATCGTGCTGAAACGAGACAAGGCCACACCGGGAAAAATGCCGTCTTTTGCAAATGTTGCCACCAGTTTGGCCGCACTCATCGTGTTGGGCAAACGCACAACAAATTCCTTGAAGAAGGCGGCGTTTGGGAATGCGCGTTTCCAACCGGCTTCTTTTTCCAGCTTTTCCGCAAGATAGTGGGCTTTTTTTGTACACAATTCGGCAACCTCACGAAATCCTGCGGGTCCCAGCGCGGCCATGTAAATGCAAGCGCGAATGGCCATAAGCCCCTGGTTGGAGCAGATGTTGCTGGTCGCTTTTTCACGTCGAATGTGCTGTTCGCGGGTTTGCATCGTCAAAACCCAGCACGGATTGCCCCGACGGTCCACGGTTTGCCCGACCAACCGGCCCGGCATTCGGCGCATCAAGGATTCGCGGCAGGCGAGAATGCCCAAGTAAGGGCCGCCGTAACTCATTGGAATTCCCAGCGGCTGCCCTTCGGCAATGGCAATGTCGGCTCCCAGATCGCCGGGCCGCTTGAGAATGCCCAAACTTAGCGGATCGGCGGCGACAATGAGCAAGCCACCGGCGGCGTGGATGGCATCACCTAACTTTTGGACCGATTCAAGATTGCCGAAAAAGTTGGGCTGCGCGACCACCAAGCAGGCCACGTCGTTGGCCAGTTCGGGACGGTCGAGCAGAGATTGCAGCGTTTCGGAATCGATCACGCCCCGCGGAGTAGGCACGGACACGATTTCGACATCAAGATTGGCCAAATACGTTGCGAGAACTTGGCGATATTCCGGGTGAAGCGAATCAGGAATCAGGGCTTTTTTCCGGCGAGTGGTTGCTGTGGCCATGAGAACGGCTTCGATGCAGGCCGTCGCACCATCGTAATGGGAAGCGTTGGAAAGCTCCATGCCGGTGAGTCGCGCAACCAGCGATTGGTACTCGAAAAACAGTTGCAAACTGCCCTGACTAGCCTCGGCTTGGTAGGGCGTATAGGCCGTCACAAAACGCGGGTCGGAGGCCAAAAGATCGACCACGGCGGGAATAAAATGGTCGTAACTGCCGCCACCAAGAAAGCTGATTGACTGGGCGGCGGGCTGGAGAGTGGCCAAACGTTCGCCAACAAGCTGGTTCAGCTCTAATTCCGTCAAACCGGCGGGAATTCGGAGCGTGCCTTGGAGACGATCCTCGGCTGGAATCATCGCAAAAAGTTCCTCGATGGTAGAAACGCCGATTTGCTGGAGCATTTCGGCCCGATCCGTGTCGGTCAGGGGAATGTAGGGCATGGCAAGCAGGGCAGTGACAAAAATGAGGGGAACAACACATGCGAAAACCTCATTTTACCCGCTTTCCAAACGGCGGTAAAGCGGTAGTGCGGGTGAGCCTGTGTGGGCAAAAAACGAGTGTAATGCGGAATATTTTCTCAAAACGGTAATTTTTGACATGTTTTTTCCTTTTTTTTTCCCTTTTTCAAATAATTTTTGTTGATTTGTTTGCATTCCACGTACAAAGCGGTATAATACGGCTTACCGCTTGGTTCGTTTCATTCTGGAATGGGAATACTGAAGAGGGAGTGTCAACGATGAAAACTCTGGGAATTGTCAAAGGGGCGTTGCTCACAAAAAAGCAGCGAAGTCATCTTGCGAGACGTTTGGATGGAAAAAGTGTTCTGGAGTGGGTCGTCAGACAGATGACCGACTGTCTCCAGCTGCATGGCGTGGTCGTCGTCGCCGATGCGGGAATCGATGGTGATCATGTGCGAGAACTGACACCCATTGATGTACCTGTCTTTTCAACAGAAGCGCAAGATACGCTGGAAATGCTCCAGAAGACCATGGAGACTTTTTCCATGACTTCATGCGTGTTGATTGGTGCGGATTGGCCTTTTTGGGACCCCAGCATCATCGACCAACTCATTCGCTTGGCGGAAACATCTGGTAGCTGTGATTATGCGGCCTATCAGTTTATGAACGAGGTTTTTTCACCCGGCCGCCCTTATGGTCTGTTCCCCGAATGGTATCGCTCGGAGACTCTTCGCAAAGTCGCCAAAATAGCTGATGATCCCATTCATCGTCAATTGCCCGGCACGTTTTTCTTGGACAATCAAAAGCAATATAACGTGGAACTGTTGCCCGTCCCTGCCGGGTTGGATCAGCAAGATTTGATTCGCTTCACCTTTGACGACGAGGCAGATTGGGATGACATTCTCGATCTCCATGACGCGCTGGATTTGGAAGTGCTTGACATCGGCAAAATTGGTCGGCTCTTGAAAAATCGCACCGAGCATGTTGAATTTGCGATGAATTGAATCAATGGGCTCGGTATGCGGGAATGACGGCAGTATCCGCGAGTGCGATGCGCGGTTCGTTTCGTTTTCACTCCTAACTCCTTGAATAGACAAAGCCATGCACGACAGCAATAAGGCACCAGAGGTTCTCCGCGTAGAAAAATTGGCTCACACCAACGTCACGGACTGTTATCAGTGCGGGAAATGTTCGGCGGGTTGCCCGATGGCCGATCAAATGGATGCGCCGCCCAGCACGCTCATTCGCTGGGTGCAGTGCGGTGAGGTCGAAAAAGCGGCTTCAAGCGGGGCCGTTTGGCAGTGTATGGCCTGCTTGACCTGCTCTAGTCGCTGCCCTAAGTCTGTCCACATTGCCGGGGTGATGGACGCCTTGAAGCAGATTTCCGTTGAGGATCGTTGCGTCAACAAAAAATTTAAGCGCATCGTCTTGTTTCAAAAATCTTTTTTGAATAATCTTCGCCGAAATGGCCGCACCAACGAATTGGAACTTGTTGCGGAGTACAAAATTCGCGGTTTTTTCACCGATGGCAATCCTTTTCTCGCCATGAAAGACGCCATGCTCGGACCGACCATGCTGGCGAAAGGCAAGTTGCATCTCAAGCCCGGCTCGCCTGTCAAGGATAAAGCCCTCGTGCGACGAATTTTTGAACGCTGCAAAGACGCGGATTAAGAATAAATTCCAGCGTGTTTGGAAGTTGTGTTATCGATTCCAATTGGGCAGTAAATCGGCAAAAACTGCTCTTCGTTTTCATCGAATAGTCTGCTATACTCCGCCTCATGTCGAACGATGGAGGCGAGAAAAGTCATGATCCCACCCCGCGCCGGCGCGAGGAAGCCCGGCAAAAGGGACAAGTTGCGCGCAGCCAAGACCTCGTCTCCGCCATTGTTCTGCTTGCGGCCATTCTGCTTTTGATGACGCTTGGCAAGCAAATCGTTGATGCTTTCTATGATTATTCGTACTCTGTGCTGTCCGACCCGCTCTTTCTTGTGCCCGAAAATGCGGACGGCGGCTTGACCGGTCACGCGATGGGCTTTTTTTATGGCTCCGTCATGCACTTCCTCAAGCCCGTCAGTCTTTTTTTTCTCGCACTCGCCGGAGCAGCCATCGCAGCCAATATGCTCCAAGTCGGTTTTCTATGGCAGCCCGACAAATTGGCCTTCGATGCCACGAAACTTGACCCCATCAAGGGTTTTGGTCGCATTTTTTCGATGCAAAGCGTGGTGCGCTTGCTGATGGGCATCATCAAAATCACGATTTGCGGCCTGGTGGCTTATTTTGCAATCCGAAGTGATTTGGGCACGATTCTCAACCAAACGGAAAACGAAGACCAGCAAATTGCGGCCTTTTTGCTCACCACACTGCTCAACATCGCACTCAAAGTGGCACTGGCTCTGCTGCTTTTGGCCATTTTGGCTTTCATGTACCAGAAATGGAAATTTGAGCAGGATTTACGCATGTCTACCGAGGAAATCAAGGAAGAGATGAAAAACTCGGAAGGCGATCCGATGGTTCGGAGCAAGCGGCGGCAACTTCAGCGCGAGCTGGCCATGCAGCAGCGAAGCGTGTCGGGCACTTCGGACGCGGATGTGGTCGTGACGAACCCGACGCACTTCGCTGTCGCGCTGAAATTTGACCCGAAAAAGGCGAATGTGCCGTTTGTAGTGGCCAAGGGAGCGGATTTTTTGGCGCAGCAGATTCGGCGAATCGCCTTGGAGCACGACATTCCGATTTTTGAAAACAAACCGCTCGCGCGGGGCTTGTACAGGGACGTCGATGTCGGCCAACCGGTGTTAGATGAACAATATCACAAGGTTTTGGCAGACATCATGGCGTATGCGTACCGTCTGAAGAAGCGGGACATCGCGCGGGAAATGCGCGAGGCGGCAGGGTAAGAGGAGAGTTGATAGTTGACAGCGGAGCGTAACGCATTGAAAATGGAAAATGGAGAATTTTGGAATGCAAGCTGCAGTCTGCGACCGCAGACTTTTACAACCGGTGAGAACAATGCCTGCTCCAACGACTCCTTTCACGGATTCGATTCGCTGGCAGGAGTTTCCGGTAGCGGCAAACCACGAATCAACGCGTCCAAGAATTTGCGTTGGGGCTCAGAACGTTCATCGGAAAGCGGCAAGATGGGCATATTGGCGATGATGTTACCGCCAAAAACTACGCCCAGCAACATGTCGCCCGTCGTTTGCTCCAGCGTGTTCAAATCGAAGACCAGTGAGTCCGGCCGCGTCCATTCTACCGCCTTTTCCGGCGTGACGGCCAGCAACATGAGCGTGGATTCAGGATATTTGAGGTCTTCCTTCTTCAATTCGGGGTTCGCTAGCGGCGTGCCTTCGGAGCTGAAAAAGCGGATCAAGGTTTTGGATGGCTCCATGTCGGAAACGAGGGGCAGATACAGGCTGGGCATTTCGCCAAGCAGAGCTTTGTTTGTCTCACTATCCCAAGGCTCTTCGAGCTTGAACCTATCGAAAAGCTCTTGCTGACCAAAAGTGGGCAACAGCGCAACACGCCAACTGAGTAGCGGCGCGCCATCGGCGGCGTTGATGTTCGATGGGAATTTGCCATGCGCTTCGTAATACTTTTGAAAAACACTCCAAATCAAGCGCAGTTGTGCTTGTCTTTCAATAGCTTCTTGGGCATCCAGAAAGCCAGCTTGCTGGCGTTTGAGTTCCGCATTGACTTGATTCAAGAAATCGGCGTTCGTTTGGGCATGCAACAAAACGCGTGAATCCTGCGCTTCAACAGCCAGCGAGTTGAGCAAAAGCGAAAAAAGTGAGGTTTGCGATTCAGGCGAGTTGACCGTGGGGCTGAGATTACCAACCTGCATCTGCATCAATTGCCCATCGAGCTTCGCCGCGAGGGATTGCGCGGTCGCGGCATCTTTTGTTTCCATTGTGACCGTGGCCAACGTGCTGTCTGGAAGATGGACCGTCAATGTGGCGGCATGAACATTTTTGGCAAGGTTTTCCGCCAAGTCACCGGGAACGCCCCATTGCAGCAGTTGTGTCTGAAAATCACTTGGCCTCATGCTTGTGCCCTCAATCGAAAAAGCCACCATGGCATCGGCACTGGCTGGCATTCGCTGAAAACGCGCGAGCGTGGCACTGGTCGGGGCTTTTCCATCGAAAACCGTGGCCAGGTCACTCAGGTGACCTTCGAGTAACACCACGTTTTTGTCATCGGGAAACGCCACGGCGGCCCGACCCGCGTGGTTTGCATCAGGTGGATTTAAATCATAAAAGTCAATCGCACCCAAATTGCGTTTCCGTTTGTCGATGTCGGCTTGCGGATCGGACAGCAAATAACGCACAACTTCGGCTTGATTGACAGGCACGCGGAAAGTCCACTGCGACAAGCGGCGACGCATGACCACCTGCTGTAAAACTTTTTTGCCATTTTGCACCGTTTCAAACGGAACCAGAAAAGGCAAACCATGAGCTTGAACAACACGATCCAAAAGCTCCATCGGGTAAGGAATTTGCAGCCATTCCTCAATGCTGTCCGCCAAAAAAGGGGCAACACCATCGACGATCTTTGATGCAAGAATCGGCTGCGGATGGAGGCACAGAATCATTTGTGGCTCATCCAGAATCCAGCGGCCATCGATGTCATTTTTCGGTCCGAGGGCGGCCAGCGTTTGATCATCGGGAAACGGCACGGTCTGCTCGACATTCGTGGCAGAAACTTTCGCAGAAGAATCGTCACTCTTTTTGTCGCATCCAGAAAAACCAATGCAGGCAACCAGCATGAAAAAACACAGAAATAGGGGATTAGGGGACGGTTTCATAGGAAAAAAGCGGTGTGAATGCAAGTTTCTAAACACAAAAAGCATACCAAAAATGCCATCTCTGTCAACTCAAATGGCGGCTTGTCCCGGCTTGCTGCTTAATCTATTTTTCCTCAGTTCTCAAAATCCTCAATTTTCAACTTTCCATTTTCATTTTTTTCCCGCCCCCCATCTTGCATGGACTTGTTTTGGCGACTATAATTCCGTAGACAATGTGATTGCGGGCGTAGCTCAGTTGGTAGAGCACGACGTTGCCAACGTCGTTGTCGACGGTTCGAACCCGTTCGCCCGCTCTTTTAGTTTACGTGACGTGGATACGAGAAAGCCGAAATTCCACCGAGCCATTCAGAGGTCCAGTGCGTGTCAGCATGCGAAATCAACTATCGATTCCGTGTCGGCCGGCTGGATTTTTTTGTTTCCCTTCGCTTTTTTGCCAACCAGAAGCCTTCAAAAAGGCAAGATGACGTAAAAAAAGCCCATCTCTATTCAGATTATGAGCATTGAGAATAATGTGACGGACAATTCCCTTGAAGCGACACCGGAATTGGATTTGACGATTGACATTCAAGTCGTTAGCTCTTGCGAACGAAGAATTAAAGTGACCGTGCCCCGTTCCGACATTGAGCGGTACTATCAAAACGAGTACGCGGATTTGGAAAAGTCCGCTTACGTGCCCGGCTTTCGTGTTGGAAAAGCCCCGCGAAAATTGGTGGAAAAGCGGTTCAAAAAAGACGTTGCGGATCGTGTCAAAAATGTTTTGGTAATTGACACTCTTTCCCAAGTCAACAACAGTCCTGATTTAACACCGATCAGTGAGCCTGATTTCGACTACGACTCGCTCGTCCTGCCCGATGAAGGGTCCTTCGTTTTCGAGTTTGCCATCGAAGTGCGACCGGAATTTGACCTGCCGGAGTGGAAAGGACTGAAAATCGAAAAGCCCGTGCGGGAATTTTCGCCCGAAGATGTCGATAGAGCCGTTGATCGGGTGCTAAGCACCTACGGAAAGCAGGAACCGATTGATACCCCCGCCGAGCCGGGCAACTTTGTCGTCGCCAACATCACGATTAAGGATGGCGATACGGTTCTCACGAAAAGTGACGAAAATTTACTGTGTTTGCGGAAAAAACTCTCTTTCCATGATGGGGCAATTGAGAATTTTGACAAATTGATGGCCGGTACCAAGGTTGGTGATACCGTTTCTGTGCAAATGAAGCTGACAGACGATGCGGCCAACGCGGATTATCGTGGCAAGACAGTCGAGGCCGTTTTTGAGGTGAGCGAAGTTCGCAAAAACGTGCCGCCCGCTATGAGCGAATCGTTTTTAGATCGACTGGGCGGCTTCGAGAATGTCGCCGACTTCCGCGATGCCGTTCTGGATTCTCTGAAACGTCAACTGGAACACGAGCAGCGTCGCCGTGCCCGCGCGACGATCACAAAATCTCTGACCGTTTCCGCAACGTGGGAACTTCCTCCCGGCCTGTTAGCTCGGCAGTCGGAACGGGAATTCCGCCGCACCATTATGGAACTCCAACGCAGTGGTTATGGTGAAGAAGAAATTATTGCCCACGTTAATTTTTTGCGGCAAAATAGTGCGGTCGAAACGGCCCGCGCTCTCAAGGAACACTTTATCCTTGAAAGAATCGCAGAAGTTGAAAACATCGAAGATACGGAAGCTGATTATGACTTGGAAATTGCCTTGATTGCCGCTCATTCCGGCGATTCGCCGCGCCGCGTGCGTGCTCGCATTGAGAAGAATGGCGAGATGGACATCCTTCGCAATCAGATTATCGAACGAAAAGTGATTGATTTGATTTCGCAAAACGCGGAATTTTCTGAGGTTCCTTTTGAATTTGAGGACGCGGACGAGGAAGCCGTCGATTGGCCCGCCGCCGGTGATCCTGACAGCATTGCGGAAGCGACGGAAGAAGACCTCAAAGCTGTTGGACGGGAAATGGACGAAAAACGGAAAATCAATCCGAACGCCAAGATCAAATAGAAGATTTTCGACTTTGTCGAGGGGAAGCCTAGGAGAGGAAAACGATGTTTTCCGAAACGGATACTCTGTGTGCGTGCACACCCGGCTCTTGTTCGTGGGCAAACCACTTTACTGACCGAACGTGGTGCTGCGAAGCCGAATCAACTCGATCGCTCCCGTTTCGACATTGTACACGAAAGACTCTGCGGCGTGCGTCCCGTTTTCGTGCGACGTCAAACTCGCGTTGCCATCAAACATGACGGACTGCTTAGCCTGATTGTACTTGATGGATCGCGCTTTGCCAAAAAAAGTCTCTCCTTCAACGGAGGCGTTTTCATTGGCGGCGACGGCCAAGCTGCCTTGCGGATTGGGTGGGTTCGGCGTTTGAATCACCTGCATGTGTTCGCAATCCAACAGGACGCCACCTTGCCGCAGAGCCCGATTGTAGGTGACCATGTTAAACTGGTCTTGCCACGTTTGGACCGGCACGAACAAACCTTGAATGTCACCGTAAAGGTCAATGTTTTTTTGCTCAGTCAGTAGGTAGCCTTTCATCTGGTCACGGAAGGAAATGTACGCGTAATTCAACCCCTCTTTATTGGAAGTGTTTGCGTTTTGGCGTGGCATCATCCCCGCCGCGGGACTATCGTGCTGGGCAGAATCGCGGAAAGTGGCTCGCATTTCGCCGTCTCCTTCGGCGATAAGATATTGCGTGGCGGGAAAAAACGTCATCGCACTGAATTTTCCGTTCAAAATGGCTTTGAGCGAACCGTCTTCCGCTTTTTGCTGGTCATCCACAATGACATTTCCGCTGCAATTAAAGCTCTTGGCAGTGGGCGAAGGTAAATCGGGCGGACTGTCAAACAGCGATACCACACGATCCAGTTCGATGGACAGTGTGTCGCAAAGCAAACGTTGGTTTTCGCCGTGCAGCACGGTCACGCGCCCGCCAGATTTATCTTGCTGACCTTCAAACGTAATATGGTCGTCGTGGAAAAACATGCGTTTGTTCCAGTGGACTTGTAGCTCAGTGGCTTGTCCTCCAGCAGCATTTGCGACGGTACCGACAGAACCCTGCGACGATGCACGGATTGGCATGGTCAGTTTACCGCCTGACTCGGAAAGAATGCTGTTTTGAGCGCGATCAATGCGTACCGAAGCACTGGAGAGGATGCCTCCTTGACCATGAAAACGGGCGGGCGATTCGGGCGCACCGTCAATGATTACCACCATATCCGGCGCGGAGGGATGCAGAATCGTGAGTTTTTCCGCCGTGATGAGTTCTTGTCCCAGCGGGTCAGTCGGTAAAGAACTTTCACCAATACGAACATGGTGATTGAGCAAAATACCCTGCGTTTCCATGCCTTTTTGTGCGTTATTTGCCTTGTCATTAACGTACAGCGTCATCACATCGGCACTGACACGATAGAAAACATCGCCGTTTTTGCCGGATTGATTCGATGGCAGGCCCAAGAGACTGTGCTGCGTTTTTTGCTTTGCTGGTGGTTTCAACGCTGCGGGTGTGATCGGAGCGGATGGCGTCACCGAATTCAACGGTGTCAAGGCATCACGCGAAATCGGGGTGGACGCGTTGTAACGAACTTGCTGAATCGGATACGCTGCCCCGCTGGTACCACTATACAAACTCAATGCTTCAAAAGAGGGATCACGCTTTCCCAACGCGGTCGAGCCATCGTTTCCACGCAGAAATTCGATCAACATCTGCGATACGTGGCAAGTGCTGCCGTCAAGTCCTTGAAAAGACACACGTTCGCTCCCTTTTGCAACAATTTGGGCGTTGACGAGAACACATTGACTTTTCGTACCAAAAGGAGTCGCCCCCACGGGAGTCGCCGTGTTTTTTAGCGGCGAGGATTCCGACGTTGTGCTCGATGTCGCGGGCGAAGGCG
>QMCD01002893.1_pt1 | contig 16479 bp, 12 predicted proteins | sample 1821841 | NCBI WGS metagenome assembly QMCD01 (sample SAMN01991225, study PRJNA193472) | Termite gut metagenome, whole genome shotgun sequencing project. | isolation source: worker | host: Macrotermes natalensis | reverse complement strand
TCGTTACGGTAAACGGAAGAACCGCAGTTACATACCAATCCAAAGCTGGGACTCTTCCGAGAACAGCTCCTCCATTCCATGAGTCAAATTCAAAATATTGAATTTCATCATCTTTAAGATTATAGATTTGGTAAAAAATTTGTTCACCTATCCTGCCTAGTTCCTGCCTTATATTTATTTTATTTGTTATTAAGTTTTTGTCAGCCGCGCCGGTTATTTCTCCCGCGGAATTAAAAAAATACAGTAAAGTATCTTTTTTGTAAAAAGACGCGTTATTGATAAATTTAGACAAATCTACGCCGCAGCCGACAATACCGATAGGCTTACGCTCACTGTCAAAAACAGGCGCGTTAATCCAAAACATAATCGTTTGTACTTCTGCATTATAATTTATGTTAAAATTAAATTTTTCCGTTCTGTAAAGAGTTGCGTTGTACCAGTAACTTTCAGGATTATATGGATCGATTGTATAATGAGCGCCGTCATCATAATAAAGTTCTTTATCAAGATCACTCGTCCAGAATATTCTGCCGGTTGTGAAAAACTTGCGGTAAACAGCAATATCTTCACAAGCCATTTTTTGCAGCTCTTTATTTGACGGCTCAAGAAAATACCGCTGTATCCAAGGAGAGGACGCCATTTTAAGCACAAGCACAACTTCCCCGTTTACAGACGCCTCCAGTTTAGAGCGCTCCAATTCCATCGCAAGAGACAGGTCGTGTACGGCATTGGCATGAACAATCCGCCCCATCAATATAACAAAGACCGTACTCCCAAACAGAAAAATCGCAAAATACAATACAACAGAAAAAGCAATAAATTTACGCCGCATGGACGCTTTGCGCATTTTCAATATAGACTTGAACGAGAATATATTAAAATCCATGGCTTTAATTTTAACATCAAAGGCTGTGAAAAGAAATAATTTTTTTCACAGCCAACCGGAACTTAAAATTCTAAACCAAAAGTTTGCAAGTTTCAGAAAAGACTTATGTTTTATCCGTTTATATCTTTTTGCCGTATTTTATTCCGCTGAATTTTGCCGCTCGCTGTTTTAGGCAGCTCTTTAACAAACTCGATGATGCGCGGGTATTTGTAAGGGGCGGTAACCCGCTTAACGTGATTTTGCAGTTCGCGGATTAATTCGTCGCTTGCGGTAAACCCCTGAGCAAGAACAACTGTCGCTTTGACAACCTGCCCGCGCATTGGATCTGGGGCGGCGGTTACGGCGCACTCTAACACGCAGGGGTGTTCTATCAATGCGCTTTCAACCTCAAAAGGGCCGATGCGGTAACCGGAACACTTGATAACATCGTCGTTGCGTCCGACAAACCACAAATAACCGTCGCTGTCCTGCCACGCCATGTCTCCTGTTTGATATGTTCCGTCATGCCAGAATTTTTTCGTGCTTTCCATGTTTTTCCAATAACCGCGAAAAACGCCGGCAGAACCTGACACACCGATTACAGGGATTGTACTTTCGGCAGAAGAACCCGCGGAGTCACTTTCTATTTCGTACATATTAGCGCCTGCTTTTGTTATGCTGATATTACCGACAATGCCTTCATCGCAAGCATCTCCGTTTTCATCTAAAAGTTTTATGCCGAACAAAGGAGCGGCTTTTCCCATCGAGCCCGGTTTTACAGGCAGCCACTTAAATGTCGCCGCCATTATAGATGTCTCGCTCTGTCCAAATCCTTCGCGGATTTCGAGACCGGTAAGTTCTTTTATTTTATTGTAGACTTCCGGGCTTAACGGTTCTCCGGCTACGGAAGTGTGGCGTATAAAACTAAAGTCATAACCTGAAAGATCTTCTTTTATTAAATAACGAAATACTGTCGCGGGTGCGCAAAAGGTAACGGGTTTTATCCGAGAAACAGCGTCTAACATTCCTTTGGGCGTAAATTTCTCCGTATCGTAAACGCCGATAGCCGCTCCGCATATCCACTGCCCGTAAATTTTTCCCCACGCGAACTTTGCCCAGCCTGAGTCTGTCTGAGTCAGGTGAACACAGTTGTCTTCGACGCAGTGCCAGTATTTCGCGGTAACTATGTGCCCAAGCGGCAAAGCATGATTATGCATTACCATTTTAGGCATTCCCGATGTGCCTGACGAAAAATAAACCAACGCCGGATCGCTTGTAACTGTCGGCATTCTGGTAAATTGGTCGTGCAGTTCCTTCCAACAAGGCTGCCAATAATTGTATAACAGAGTGCCGCCGACAATGGCGATTTTTTCCAGCTTTGGACAGTTGGGGCGCGCGGCAGCTATATTTTCTAAAAGGTCGGCATCGTCAATTGTAATTAAAAGTTTTACATCGGCAATGTTGCAGCGGTACTCCAAATCTTTCGCTGTCAGCTGATATGTGCCGGGAATACAAACCGCGCCTATTTTTGAAAGAGCGCACATTATTGTCCAAACTTCTACCCGCTGCTTTAAAATAAGTTTTACTACATCGCCTTTTTTTACACCTAACGATAAAAGAACGTTCGCCGCTTTATCGGAAAGGCGTTTAATATCCGCGAATGTATAAGACTTCATCACCTCTGTATCATCTGTCCAAACAAGCGCAAGTTTTTCAGGCTGAATTTTAGCCCACTCGTCTACTACATCGTAAGCAAAGTTAAAATTGTCGGGCTCATTGCAAGTGTAGTTTTCATAAAAATCTTCGTAACTGTCAAAATCAATTTTAGGGCAATATCGGGAAAGTATTTCGTTCACATTAACCTACTTTTGTATTATAGTTATAAACCGCGCCGTTCCATTAACTGCGCTTTGAGTGTGCGGCAAGCGGGCGTTAAAATAAATTGTATCTCCCGCAGACAAAATATATTCGGCTTTTCCTATGCTTACTTTTACCTGACCTTCAATAACATAATTGAACTCTTCTCCCGAATGCGACACTTGCGCGGCGGGAGTTTTGGAAGAATCAAGAAGCACAAGCAGGGGTTCCATTGTTCTGTTCTTAAAATTATACGCAAAACTAATATATTCATAACCCGGGTAACGCTCAATTTGAACGCCCTTGCCCTTTCGGCACACGACTGCGCTGTCCATTCTAGCGTCTTCGCCTGTAAGCAGAACCGTTACATCAACGCCAAGCCTGCCGGCTATTGTATACAAAACACTGATTGGTATGTCCAACTCTCCGCTTTCATATTTGCAGTATGTTTCATAAGAAAGTTTTGCATCCTTCGCCATGTCCATAGCGCTGATTTCAAGAATCTCTCTTAGCTCTTTTATTCAGGAATAAGCGCCAAATTTTCTTCCATATTAAACCTCTATTACGCCTCAAGGCGGCGATCTTAATCGAAAGGACTTTAGCCCTAAGGCTTCTCAATATCTTCCGAATAATTGTAATATAAAATAAATTATTTAAAAACTCAAGACCTTTTAATAGTAAGTTATACGATAATCGCCTGTTGCAGAAAATCCGAGACCAGTATAAAGTCTGCGCGCCGCGGCGTTCGATTTTTTTACAAAAAGAGTTACCCCTTTTCCTTCGTTTATTAAAACTGAAACAAACTCCGCTGCCATGCGGCGGGCTATTCCCAGTCCCCGAAAATCAGGGTGAACAAAAACGCCGCCAATTTGATACCTTGTAAACGAAACTGCGTTTATGTTGATTTTTCCCACAAGCCGCCCGCAAATCTCAGCGATGAGAATTTGCCTTCTTGCTATAATGTTGGCAAGATTCACTCTGCTCGCCGCAGGACTAAAAGCCGACCCTTTTGGCAAAACTTCCTCTTGTTCATAAGCCGCCTGCAGCGGGGCAAGCGCGTCCAAATCCGTCAACTGAGGCGCGCGCAAAACCAAGTTTGAAGGTCCTGCCGAAAAGCTGTTTTGCGCGGGAACATTATCAAGGCTCATTAAATCATAATCGAAGATGTCTACGCTTTTCGCGCCCATATTTTTAATTTCGTTTTCAAAGACAAGAACTTCGTTACGCAATCCTTGAACCGAATGGATTTTCTTTTTCTCAAACAACTTTTTTAAAAAGGCAGGGGAAGGGATTTTACTTTTACCGCCGCAAAGCCCGAATGATGTCACGCTTGATGCATGCGGCTCTATTGCGGGTAACACAGGAATTAATGTACTTCTTGAATTTATTAGCAGCCCTTTTATTTCGCCCTTTTTGTTTTGCAATACCCAAACAATGGCGTTTGAAACGTTACGCGAAAGAAATCTTCCGCAGGCGCTGACATAATCTCGCTCTACAGAACGCAAAAAAGTTTCGGCGGCGAAAATATTATTTTGTTTTAATTTTTGCCAACAGCAGCTTTCATTGTCCATAAATGTTCGCAACTCGTCTATTATTACCATTCGTAAGGTAAAATTCCCTCCGCGGGGATTCTGCCTGTTATGGCGGAAAAACCTGCCGCGAAAGATTCCGGGGCGTAACTGTAAATTGCCGCTGCGCCTTGCACCCATGGGACGCTTTCTATATGCACAGGACTCAATATTGACAACACTATAACCTTTTTATTTAATTGTTGAATACTGCGCAATAAACGCAAGTCGGCAGCATCGGAAAGGCAAAAAATTATTGTGTCCGCATTACGCGCAAAGGCGGTAAACACAGACGAGTCGCCGCCGCCTGAAAAATAGTAAGACGCGGCTTCAGGAAAAGCAAGGCGGCCGTAATTAAAAAAATCCCTGTATTTGCCGGCAAGAAGAACACGCCCCGCCCTTTCTTTTGAAAGCGGAAAAACATCGCTTATAAGCGCGCTTGACTGCGCCGGTTTTACAAAGGTGACGCTTCTTGAGGCAAGATTAAGAAAAAACGCCGAGCCTTCATGATCGGGAATTTCAGCTTCTATTCTTTGAATGTCGGGAATGTATGGAACGCTTTCGCTTCCGCGTAAATATTTTAATTTTAATTCCAATACTCTGCGGGCGGCGGCTCTTACACACATACGGAAATCCGCTTCGTCTCTCATAGAATTAACCAGCAGCGTCCACACAGGATCAAAAAGGAGCGGCGTATTAGAAAACATTATAATATCATTTCCGGCGGATATCGCCTGTTTCGCTGTACGAGAAAGAGCGCCAAGGTGCGATGTAGCGCCTGCCATGTTTAAATCGTCTGTTATGATTACTCCGTTAAACCCTATTTTTTCGCGCAGTACATTTTTTAGAAACCATTCAGACAAAGACGCCGGAACGCCGCCTGCTTCCGTCCGAGGAAACGCAATGTGCGCGCTCATCACTGAGGGAATTCCTTCGACGGTTAACATTCTGTATGGAACCAGTTCTCTATTCCAGATAGTTTCAAACGAAGCGTTAATTTCAGGCAGAGAGCCGTGAGAGTCAAGCGCGGTGTCTCCGTGTCCAGGAAAATGTTTTGCGGTGGGAATTACGCCGGCAGCCAACTGCCCTTTCATAAAAGCGGCTCCCATAATTCCCGCCGCGACAGGGTCGCTGCCGAAAGATCGCGGACCTATCAAAGTGGAATCACGGTTGGTAAAAAGGTCTACAGTCGGCGCAAAATTCATGTTAATTCCAAGAAGCGCCATTTCTTTCCCTATATAATAACCGGAAAGATACGCGTCATTCGGATAACCGGCGGCTCCTATTGCCATATTTCCGGGAGTTTCGCTTGTACTTCCTTTAACATGCCTGACCAAACCGCCTTCCTGATCCGTTGCGACAAGAAGCGGAATTTGAAAAGCGCCCTCCAAACTTGACTGCTGAAATTCGCCGACAGTCTTTGCAAGCCGTTGTATGTCAGAAGTATTCCAGCCGAAAATTTTAACGCCGCCGATATTTCTGCGGCGAACCCATTCCATAATAAGCGGCGACGGCTCTTCTCCCACCCAGCCAAGCATAAAAACTTGAGCCAGAGCCTGCTCGTCTGTCATTGCGCTTTCCAGGGCGGCGGCAAGTTCCTCCGGCGTTCCTTCGTCAAAAAAACTTAAAGAAAAAAGCGGAGAGGCGAAAAGCAAACTGATTGCGCATAACAGCCGTTTTAAAATTGTTTTCAATTATTATTAACCTTTTTAGACTTTCCCAAAACTTCATGTTTTTGGAAATCTGCATTTTCTTTTATCTCGTCTATATATTCCGCCGCGTTGTGAGCTGCTGTCGCACCGTCCGCGCAAGCTGTTACTATCTGACGGAAAGCTCCTGAACGTATATCACCGGCGGCAAAAAGCCCGGGAACGTTAGACGCCATTTGTTGGCTCGTTTGTATATAACCGCTTTTATCAACATTAACTTTTAATTCACTGTCCGCGGCAAACGCCGACTGAGGAACAGTTCCGGCGAAAATAAAAACAGCGTCGGTTTCCTCTTCGTAAACTTCACCTGTCTTTGTATCTTCTAATATAACAGACTTAACTTTCTGCTCGCCCTTTATTTCTTTTATAACTGTATTAAACCGCACTTTAATATTGGGATTATTCATCGTTCTTTCCGCAAGCGCCTTTTGCGCGCGGAAACTTTCCCGCCTGTGAATTAAGGTTATCTTGTCTGTCAAATGAGAAAGATAGCGCGCTTCATCACAAGCCGCGTCTCCTCCCCCGACGACAAAAACTTTTTTCCCTTTAAAAAAATTGCCGTCACAAGTGGCGCAATAAGAAACCCCTCTTCCCGCAAACTCTTTTTCACCCGGTACATTTAACAGGCGCGGCTTGGAACCTGTCGCGATAATTACCGCGGGCGCGGAGAATGTTTTGCCGTCTGATAAACCAACTGCAAAAAAATCGTTTGTTTTTTTCAACGTAGTTACAAAACCTGACAAGAAAGACGCGCCGAAAATTTCCGCCTGCCGATGCAGATCGGAAGCAAACTCAAAACCGGATTTTCCGCTTAAATTTCCGGGATAATTTTCCAACACATCAATAACCAACGCCTGCCCGCCTGCGGCGCTGCCTATAACCAGAACTTTCAAATTAGCCCTTGCCCCGTACTGAGCGGCTGTAAGCCCTGCCGGTCCCGCCCCGATAATAATTAAATCGGCATCCATAAATCCCCGCCTGTAATTTTTATTCGCAAGTGGGTTTAATACCCCGCCGCTTTGCGGCGTTATTAAACTAGCCCAACAAAGAATTGTATGGGTATTAAACACACATAAAATCCATACCTTACAGAACGACGATACTCCGCCGTACCGCATACGCCGAACTTTAGTTCGCACTCTGCGGTGGAGTTCGTCATTCCTTTGTTGTATAATAAATTGTGATAATAAAACCTTCAAGAGCCTTAATTGCCGTCATACTATTTTTTCTCGCACAGGCGGCTTTCTCTCAAAACAGAAATCAATCGTCCGCCGTTTTTCCCCGCCTTGAACCTGATCCAAAAGCGCTTGAATACTACAATCTCGGGCAGCCGGCTGAGGCTTATACTTGGACAGAACTTGCGGAAATCAGCCTTTGGGCTTCCGGTGTTACAGACGCTTCCGGCATAACTTCCAATATTGAAAAAATCCGCGCGGCTGTCGAACAAATAAAAAATTCGCCTCAGCTCCCTTCGGCACAAAAAGAAATAGCTGAATTTATTTTAACCTTTATGCATAAAAATCTTTTAAAATCTTATTCGCTGTATCAAACAAAAATTGACACGCTGCTTTCAGGCGGAAGATTTAACTGCGTCTCTTCAGGCGTGCTGTATATGATCCTTTGCAAAGCGAACGGCATAGACGCAAACGGAGTAATGACAAAAGAACACGCCTTCGTCATGCTTCACATTGACGGCAAAAATATTGATGTAGAAACTACTAACGAATATGGTTTTGATCCGGGTGAGCGCAAAGAGTTTCAAGATGAAATCGGAAGGGTTACAGGGTTCGCTTATGTACCCGCGCAAAATTACAAAGACCGCCAAACAATAACACAGATTGAGCTTGTCTCGCTTATTATGAATAACAGAATTGCGGATAACGAAAGACAAAACCGCTACGCCGAATCTGTCCCAATAGCGATTGACCGCGCCGCCCTGCTTTTCGGCAATAATTTAACAACCGATAATTCCGTTGAGGTTTCGGAAGTAATTTTCAGAGACCCGCGCTACGATCTTTTAGACAGAGTTTTTAATTTCGGCGCGATGCTGTTAAGAGCGAACAGGGAAGAAGACGCTCTGCGCTGGGCGGCAGCCTCGTCTTTGTTATACCCTGATAAAAACCGCTGGCAGGAGTTTACTTTAGCGGCGGTGAATAATCATATAATGAAACTTATAAAAGCAGACAGAACAACAAACGCGAGAAATTTTCTTGAAGTATATAAAATAGTTTTAACAGAGGAAAATTACAGCAAGCTTGACGCCATGCTCCTTGACGCGGAACTCTTAACACAAGCAAACCAAATCTCCAATGCCGGCAACGCAGCCGCCGAAGGAGACGCGGTTATCAATGCTATCGTCATGGCGCGTACCAGCGGAAGAATCTCCGAAGAAAGAGCTGAGGAATTATTAAACTTTGCCATTTTAAAAACTGCTTACACTATCTCAAGAAACAGAAACGCGTCTCCCGGCAATTGGAGAGCTGCGCTTGAATTTATAGAAAACGCCGTTAACCGCTTTGGTTCCAACCGCGAGCTGGAACAAGCTCTAAGCGCGTACAGAAGCAACATTGCCGCGGATTACCACAACCGTTTCGCCGCAGAATGGAACAAAAGAAACTTTGACGAAGCGGAGCGTATTTTAAACGAAGCTCTTAACGAATTCCCAAACGACCGACAGTTGATAAAAAACAGAGAAACTGTAAACCGGCAAAGACCCCGCTGAATAAAAGGGATTATACCGCAGGGCTCGAACCATCGAACCATCGTACTTAAAGTACGCGATTCTCGCTCCGTTCGTAAATAAAATACTAACAAGTTCTTGACAAAGATTTCATAATTCTATAAATTATAATCAACGACGCAAGGTAGAGCAGTTGGCAGCTCGTCGGGCTCATAACCCGGAGGTCGCAGGTTCGAGTCCTGTCCTTGCTAATCATGAGAAAGCCCATAGAAGCCCTAAAAAGGGGCTTTTTTGGTCTTCTGAACACCTAAAGAGGTTCGTTGAACTGTTTTAGGTGGGGTTCTTCCCTTTCCATAGGGCGTTCCTAACCATTGCAAAGACCGAATGACATATAGAACGACATAGAAACTGAGTTTCTTAATTCGTTCTTCGTTTCATTCAGCGAGGGTTAGGAATATGAAAACACCTCTCCCATTTTCAGTTTTTAAGAGGGGCAGCCGCCCCTGCTATCTGGTAGCCTTCAAGAATGAGAAGACCGGAGCCTACCTGCCTCCCATCAGTACCAGACAAACCGACAGAACAGCGGCAATAAAGACCGCCTATGATTGGTTTAGAAATGGTGTCCCACAAAAAAACAAGGTAATAGACATTAAAGAGTATACCTTGCGGGATTTGGCAAAGGAAGCTGGTCGTGTAATAGAAAGTATGATGAAGTTAAATATGTCCATAATTGATATAAAAGAAAGCCATGTCAAAGGCTTTGAAATGATTGAAAATATCCTTAGAGAAACAACAGGTCTTCCTGAAAGCTCTTCTGATTCTATGGCGCAGCCTGCAATTATTTCCCTCAATGCCTACCGTGTACTTTTTTCCAATCAACCGCTTATCCTTTTCAAACGCTTTTAAGAAGCTGTCCCATTCATCCATTGCCATAGCGTCATATGGTAACACCAAGCTGATACAGTTTCTTTCGTAATAAACAGGCTGTTCTCAAATCACGTTTTCCCCAAACATATGCGACAATTTCTCCTTTAGCCCTATGATACACGTATATCAGCCACACTATGCTTTTTCTTCGGGGGTATCTTCGTTGGATAGGAAATTTATTATACCGGCTGTGGTTCATACCCTTTAACAAAAGATATAACCTTCATACCGGATTCTGTAATTATTCCGCGTTAAACTCGAACCTTCGGTTCGCCGGGATATGAACCATAAAGCCTTTCAATCAAGTCATACCGTAATTTCTGTTTCTGCGTTTAACTCAATCAGCGCTTTAAACTCTTTCTCGTCAAGGGTTTCTTTTTCCAACAAAGCCCCGGAAACACGCTCCAAAGTATCGCTCTTGTCTTCCAGTATTTTCCTGGCTTTCTTGTATTCGACCTCTATGATACGCGCGACTTCTTCATCAATATATTGCTGAGTGCTTTCGGCATATTCGCGCTGAAAAGACGGTTCGCGCTGCTCCTGCCCGGTCATGTTCATGCCCCGCGATGTAAGCGCGACATTGGCAAAACGGTCGCTCATTCCGTAATCGGTGATCATCTTGCGGGCGATGTCTGTGGCTTTTGTTAAATCGCTCGACGCTCCTGTTGAATATTCGCCGGAGATCATCTCCTCGGCGATGCGTCCGCCCAAAAGAATGTCTATCCGCCCTAAAAGGTCGGACTTTGTTACAGTATAGCGATCTTCCAACGGAAGCTGCAAAGTATAGCCAAGCGCGTAACCTCGGGGAATAATCGAAATTTTTTGAACCGGGTCTGCGTTAGGTGTAAAGGCGGCGACTATTGCGTGACCGGCTTCGTGGTAAGCGGTAAGTTTCCGCTCCGCCTCCTTAAGCACGCGCGTTTTTTTCTGCAAACCGGCAACGGTCTTTTCGATAGCTTCGTCAAAATCGCGCTGAAATACAACTTTGCGCCCCGCCCTTACCGCGAGAAGCGCCGACTCGTTTACAATGTTGGCAAGGTCCGCGCCCGAAAAACCGGAAGTAATCCGCGCGACAGCTTCAATATCTACGGAAGGATCAAGTTTTACATCTTTTGAATGAATGCGCAAAATAGCCTCGCGCCCTTTCAAGTCCGGTCTGTCAACAAGCACCTGCCTGTCGAAACGCCCGGGGCGCAGAAGTGCGGGATCGAGTACGTCAGGGCGGTTTGTCGCCGCAAGAAGAATAAGCCCGACAGTGCCGTCGAACCCGTCCATTTCAACAAGAAGCTGATTGAGCGTCTGCTCGCGCTCGTCGTTGCCGCCGCCGATATTGTTAATTCTGCTTTTGCCGATAGCGTCTAACTCATCAATAAAAATAATGCAGGGCGCTTTATTTCTCGCCTGCTTAAACAAATCCCTTACGCGGGCGGCTCCCACGCCGACAAACATTTCAACAAAGTCCGCGCCGCTCATGCGGAAAAAGGAAACTCCCGCTTCCCCGGCAACCGCGCGCGCAAGCAAAGTTTTTCCGGTTCCCGGCGGTCCCACAAGCAAAACGCCTTTGGGAATTTTACCGCCGATTTCTTTGTACTTCTGCGGACTTTTCAAAAAATCGACAACTTCGACAAGCTCTTCTTTAGCTTCGTCAACGCCGGCGACATCGGCAAAGCGGGTCTTAATATCCCCTTCCGCCACAATGACCGCGCGGTTTTGCCCGACAGAAAGCACATTGCCGCCGAAATTGCCCATGCGTTTAAAAAGAAAACGCCAGATAATAATAAAGAAAGCAATCGGCAAAACCCAAGTGAAAATAAAATTAAGAACAGCGTTTCCTTCTCTTGAAACCGCCCCGTAAGTAATATTTTTTTCGTCAAGCAAATTCAAAAATTCCTGATTCCAAATAGCTACCGTTCGGTATGATTTGTTTTGATTCTGCCCATACTGAGGTATCGAAAGCCGGGAAGTCTGCGGAGACTCCTGTCTGCCGGCGCTTGTAAAACCGGTAAAATAAGATTCCGATAATTCCACACGCTTGATTTCCCCGGAAATAATACGCTCTCTGAATTCGGAAAATTCAATCGTAGGATTTACTTTGTTAAGAAAAACATAATTAAAAAGACTTATCCCTATAAAAAGAATGCCAATATAAACAAGAAGAAACTTCCAACCTCCGAAGGGCTTAAGATCGGGAAGTTTCGGACCGCCGCCGCCAAAGAACGGAAACTGCGGACCACCCTTGTCATCATTTTTGTTGTTATCGGAATTTTCAGCCATTATGCCCTCTTAAAAAAATATTCTACTATACAATATAACAAAAATAAAGGAGATTAACCACAGGGGAAAACTCTATTTTTTATCCGTTTCAATTACAAACGCAAGGATTTTTGCCGCTGCTTCCCAGCACCACGGCGGGATAAAATCGCCCGCTTTCACGCTTGTGTCAAGCAAGGCGGCAAGAGCCGCGTCTTCTACCACGGCGACGCCCGCCTTTTCCGCAATGGCGATAATTTGTTCCGCGTCCCTGCCCCTGCCCGACGCCAGCAATACGGGCGCTGTTTCTCCGGGCGTGTAACCAATGGCGGACGCGATTTTCCGTTTTGCCATTTACACCGCCGTATCTACCGAACACAAAAGATTTTCCCCGTGTTCCAATTCAAAAGGGAAAGCGTTTTTTGAAACTTTAACAGAAACGTACTCAGGCTTTATTCCAAAAAGAGCCGATAGTTCGCGCTCGGTATGGCGCACAAACGCGCTTTTTCCGAAAGTTCATTCTGAAAAAAAACTGAAAGTCTGTTTGGCTCGCCGTTGACTGCGGAAATCACAAAAACCTGCCGCCGCTCTTCGCCGCCGTTTTCGACAATATCAATCGCCATATAGTCCGTTGAAGGTTCGCCGCGGACCGACGGCGCAAGAAGGAACCTAAGCGACACTTTAAATTCCCTGCCGTCTTTGGAAAAATCAAACGGAAACACGCGCCACTTTTGTCCGTTTTTCCCCGGCAGCCTGTTCAGTATTGAAAGCAGCGTATTTTTCTCCGCGGATTCAACAGCCGTTTTTTTAACTGAGGCGGCGGCAATGGGTTCTTGCTCTTCGCCTTCGGTCTGATTGTTTTGATTTTTGTTACGCCGTTTTTGCCGCTGATCTTCGCCGTCTTGCCGCTGATGACTGTCGGGGTCAATCGCGGCGGCGTATGTTTCAAGCGCGTTTTCTTTAAGCTCCACCCCTTTGCTTTCCGCGGCGGCGGCGGCAATTGAAAGCGCCTCGCGGTTTTTGGCGGCGTCAGCCTGAGGCTCACTTAAAAGCGGCGCGCCGTTTGTGCGAGGCGCAGGTTCACCGCTGTTTGCCGCGCCTTGCTGCACACCGCTCCGCGCAAAAACCTGACGGCGTATAGCCGCCATAAGTTCCGGTTTTAAAGGCAGTGAAAAAAATCGAGCAAAAGAAATAATCGAGGAGGAAATTTTATCCGCCGGAAGCCCGGAGGTATTCAGCGCCCGCATTAAAGCGGAACGAGGCTCATTCTGAGGCGTTTTTACAACTTGCGCTTTTTCAAGAGTGATTGTTTGCGGCGATACTGTCTTTGATACCGGAGCGCCTTTTACAGGCAGCCCCGGCGCGGTTTTACCGCCGAATTTATTGACAGGGTGCATGGATACAAAAAACTAAAGAAGTTCGATAACCGTCATCGACTCAAGTCTCACTGCAAACGAGAACCTTTAATTCGATGGTTCAACGTTTGCCCGAAACACTCGATGACACTTAATGAGCCGCGCGGGATTCGAACACGCGACCACCGCCTTAAAAGGGCGATGCTCTACCTACTGAGCTAGCGGCCCATTCTCCAACCTAAAAGGTCAAACAACTATTTATTTATATAAAAAAACGAAAAAAAGATCAAGAGGAATTTTCAAAAAAACCGGCTAAATTGAGAATTTTTCAAAACTTCAATTTTTTTAAAAGCGCGATTTAATTGCCTTTCAGATTCTTTAGTTCGGCTTCTTTCTTTTCTATTGAGTCTTTTAAAAGGGCAAGTTCTTCCAAGATAGATTTGAAGATAACTTCTTCCTTGTCGATTGTGTCTTTACCGCGCTCTGTAAAGGCGATATACATCTCTGTTCCCATGCGGGTTAGGAGTTTCTGAGCCTGTCCTTCAAGCTGTTTGATCTCTAACATTAAAACACCCTGACCGCCTAAGTTCTGCGCTTTTGCGCCGGCTTTAGCCGCCAAATCTTTGGACGCAGCCAAACCTTGATCCAACGCTTCTTTCATTCTTTCGCTAAATGTCATGATAGCCTCCATTTTTTATTCAAAAAAAATTTTTTGAATATGTTCGGTTCATTTTCGTTTTATTCCCAAGATGGTCAGATCGTCGTACTGCTCATCTTCCTTAACATTAGTATAATACATATACGCTTCATTTTCAGCAAATTCTTTTGTATGCGCGCAATAACGCCTATATTGGATAAAGTGGTTTTTCAGGAATTCGTCAACTTTTTTGTCAACAAGAACACGGGAATCTTCTCCGGCGGCGGGGTCTTTGTAACAGCGGAACATTTTTTCAACTGATACCAGCGCCATAATCACTTCTTCGACTTTGCCTTGGCAGGTGGAAAAATCAAACTGAAGCTCCGTGACTTCTTCCGGGTTATGATATTTGCGCATTGTGTAAACTTCGCCTGCCATTACCGCGTTTATAATCGCCTCTACGCGGTCGGGTCCCATCTCTTCGTCACCCTGACCGCCGAGATGATTTTCATGAGGCGTGTCGGGCGGGACTTCCGTGCAGACTATTTCCTTAAAATTGCTGTCGCGGAATTTTCGTTTTGCTTCTTCAATACCGTCGGTGAACAGCAGCAGTATATCGCCTTTATCGATTGTCATGGTTTGAACTTTATAGCCGCCTGTAGTTTCGATCATAAAATTGGGAAGTACGCCGGTCGCGGGAGTGGTCGGAAGGGTAACAGCTTTTATTTTATTTTCCGACGCGTCATAAAAATGAATGATATTATCGCCGGCGTTGCAGAAGCGTACAGTTCCCGTTACGGAATCAAACAAACAAAGAGTGAACGCGGCAAAGCGTCCTTTAAAGCCTAACGCTTCTATAAATTCATTTATCTGATAAACAAGGTCTTCTATATGTAATCCTTTTTCGGTCGGCTTCCAGCGTCTAAAAAAGCCGATAAATATTGTCGCTACCTGAATCATAATAAGCGCGGCGGGAATTCCTTTTCCGGCTACGTCGCATTTAATAATTGCGTAGTAACGTCCGTCTAAATCTCTGTAATCAAAATAGTCGCCGGAAACGCCCTTCGCGCCTTCATAGTAGCCGAAGAAATCAAGATTATTTGTTTCCTTAAAGCCGGTACTCATTTTGTTGCCAAGTTTGTCTACATCTAACGGAATAAATTTTTTCTGAATTTCTTTTCCGATTGAAAGGTCTGCGGCGGCGATGGCGGCTTTTACGAGGCCGTTAGTCATTTCGTTTATTGTGTCGCCAAGAATAGCAAGTTCGTCTTTGCTGGTAATAATTATGTCTTTTCCCGCAAGTTTTTCTTTGTTCTCGGTATCGCGGATCATTTCGATGTGGCTTACAAGTTTTCGTATCGGTCTAATAATCAAGTTAGAGAAAATTAACGCGCCTATAATTCCAATGACCAGCGCCGCAAAAGCGACAATCATTATTGTAATGAAAAGCACAATCCTGTCGCTGTTAATCTGCTCCATTATTGAATCAAGCGAAACTTCAAGTCTTACAAGTCCGCGGAAATAATTGTCGTCCGCTCCCTGCCTGAACATTACAGGTTTGTAAAAAATGAATCTTCGGTTTCTTTCTTCAAAAATATTTTCATTTGTAAACTCAGGAACAGAACCGATTTCTCCGCCTATTTCGGATAAAATTGTCGCAAGCCTTACTTCCAAAGAATTTATCGTTACCTGAATATCGGCAAGGCGCTGCTGGCTTGCCGCGTCAAATCGAGTTGCAAGCGTTATACCTTCCTGCGTAAGTTCCTGAATGCTTCGCGCAAGATCGCCTGCCGTTTCCCTCGCTCTGGTATTGAGTTCCTCGCTTAGCTGATCGTAATACGGAGTAAGCGCGTCAGTTATTCTTGAAACGCCTTGACGGAATTCGATTGTGTTCACTTTCATAAAAATATCAGGATCGTTTGTCGCCCAAACATGGTCGCTGTAAATTGAGCCGGCTCTGTAGCCCGTGATTGTTACATATCTTGCCTCAGGAAGAGCCGCTGACTGCGCCGGAAGCAAACCAAGCTCAAGCGCGCCTTGATCTCCAAGCGGCATATACGCCTTCGCGCTGGAAGCGAGTCCTTCAAGCAAAACCCTTGAACGATCATGCAAACCTTGCAGCAATGTTTCGCTCCGGCTGCCTATCATAATTAAATACATTGGCGTAGAGATCATAACAATTACAGAAATAACCAATATTATTGTAAATGAGGCAAGTTTGAAAGTAAGTCCTCTTCCTTTTCTTTTTACCCGAATAATTTTTTGTTTCTTTTCTGTAGGCATAAATTCTCCTGTGATAATCGCGTACGCTTCTTGTTTTATTGCCGCGCTTTCTGTAATAGTTCCGGCAATTCCCCGTATCGCGGCAAGGCAGCCCAGCGCGCCAAAAAGAATCAGTACGCCGGCAAGGATCGCTGATATGGGCGCCGATGCTTCAACGTGGGCATCCGGTAACCACGTATGCAGCGGCCACATGGGAACCTTAACGGCAAAGCTAAGAAAGAATAGCAGAAACAACCAGCTTTGCAGCTCAAAGGAAAGCAAATTACCACTTTGAGCCAGAACATGCATGTCAAAAGTACCTGAATTAAGGTACAAAATGATGATGCCGATGAGCATAAAAACAGAGCC
>QMCD01001177.1_pt1 | contig 16485 bp, 9 predicted proteins | sample 1821841 | NCBI WGS metagenome assembly QMCD01 (sample SAMN01991225, study PRJNA193472) | Termite gut metagenome, whole genome shotgun sequencing project. | isolation source: worker | host: Macrotermes natalensis | reverse complement strand
ACGTCACCAATACGGCACGGTTCTTCGGATACGCCGTAGGGGTGGCACATGACCGTCCCGTCAATGTAACCATCATTCACGATAATCGTCCCGGTACCAAGGAACGCGGGAAGACTTGAAATTATTGAACGACATTGACGAGTTGCGGGCGGTGTGTTTTGTTGACGTTGAACTTGGCATGGAAGAGATGAAATTGCTTGCCGGCATTCCCACGCTTTGCGAGTTAGCCCTGTTTCACACGGGCATTTCGACGAGGATTTTGCCGTGCTGCCCTTGGAGAATTATTCGCTGCTGCTGGGCACGGAACACCACTCCCGGACCAAGCTGACGGAAAAGTCGCAAGAACGAATGCGGCGTCTCCCGAATGCCAAACTTCTGGATTCCGGGTGCTTTGGCTTTATCGATGCGGCACGCTCGCCGTAGCGGCCTTCGGTAAAAACGTTCAGGGGCGACCAACGGAAGCTCCGGTTTTAAGGACAAAAAAGCCAAGACCGCCATGACATTTTTTGCCAAAGCTCAATAAAGTCCGGCAACCGGGCATTTCGAGCGGTTTCCGTGCAAATTTCACTGCCCGCTTTGGACCCGCAAACTTTTCTTGATTACGCTGCCATTTTTAGCAACACTTTTGTCGCATGGCGACGAAGGGGGGATTGGCTTCTTCTGCGAAAGAATTTGGCGGGTGGGTAAAAAATTTCGTCAAACTCGAGACGGCTGGTACTGGAGGCCCCCTTCTTTTGCCCCTTGACCGAATATTCTTGCTACGGTAAACTTTCCTTGTTCCTTAACATGGGTGTTTTGCGGGTTTTTAGAGCGTGTCAAGAGATGGTCTGGAGTGTTCCGCTCCCGTTGGTCGCTACTTTTTCGGCCTCTATCCCTCCAAACCAACTCCGGTTTCGCTCTAGGGCGGACTATTGCAATCATAGTAAATAATAAAGTTTCATGGAATTTTTCGAACGCGCCTGGGAGGCCATCGGCGATTTTTTCAACGGCCTGACACGCTGGATCGAGTCGCATATCACCTCGCTCTTCGGCTCCGCCAATGCCCGATACATCAAGAAGTTGCAACCCCGCGTGGACGCCATCAACGCCCTTGAACCGGAATTGCAGAAACTTACCGATGAAGCATTACAAGCGAAAACCGACGAGTTTCGCCGCCGACTGGCTGAAGGTGAGACGCTCGACGATTTGCTGATTGAAGCCTTCGCCGTTTGCCGCGAGGCGGGGCGGCGAGTACTGGGCCTGAGGCATTACGACGTGCAGCTGATGGGCGGCATGGTGCTGCACAGCGGCGCGATTGCCGAAATGATGACAGGTGAAGGCAAAACACTCGTCGCCACACTGCCTGCGTATCTGAATGCGCTGGAGGGTAAGGGCGTGCATGTCGTGACGGTCAACGATTACTTGGCCCGGCGTGATATGGAATGGATGGGGCCGCTCTATCTGTCGCTGGGCATTACGGTTGGGGCGATTCAAAGCAATATGCCCGCCGACGAACGCCAAAGAGCGTATCAGTGCGACATCACTTACGGCACGAACAACGAATTTGGATTCGATTATCTACGTGACAATATGAAATTCGCCGCCAAAGGCGACGAAAAATACCCGGCCCAGTACCAGCAGGTGCAGGGCAAACTGAATTTCGCTATTGTCGACGAAGTGGACAATATCCTCATCGACGAAGCGCGAACGCCGCTCATCATCGCCGGCCCGGCCCACGACGATGTGACCCGCTATGCCAAGGCTGACAAAATTGCCCGACAGTTGACCAAGGGCGTCGACTTTGAAGTGAACGAAAAAGAGCATTCCGCCCACCTGAACGATGTCGGCATTCGGCGCGCCGAGCAGCTGGCGGGCGTAGAGTCGTTTTACACGGCAGGCAACATGGAGTGGCCGCATTTGATCGATAACTCCTTGCGTGCCCATCATTTGTACAAACGCGACGTGAATTACATGATTCAGGGCGATGAAATTGTCATCGTCGATGAATTTACCGGTCGCGCCATGCCGGGCCGGAATTGGAGCGACGGCTTGCATCAGGCCGTCGAGGCGAAAGAAGGCGTGCGGATCAAGGAGGAAAATCAAACGCTGGCCATGATCACGCTCCAGAATTTTTTCAAGTTGTATGACAAAATTTCCGGCATGACAGGCACGGGCATGACTGAGGCGGGCGAGTTTTGGAAAATTTACAAGCTCGATGTGATTGCCATGCCGCCGAACAAACCGTTGCTGCGAATCAATTTCCCGGATTCGATTTACAAATCGGAGCGTGAAAAGTACAACGCCATCGCTTTGGAAATCGAGCGGCTGCACAAATGGGATGTGTTGGAACTCGGTGGCGATCAGGAAATTTGGGGAAATATCACACGGGAAGAGGACGAACGTGTCGAAATTGTGCCGAAAGGCACGAAAAATCCCGAATGGATTGAAAAAAAGCAGGTCAAAGCCATTTCCCGCAAGGGCAGGCCGATTCTGGTGGGAACTACGTCCATTGAAAAAAGCGAATTGATTGCCAGAATGCTGGACCAAAAGGGCATCAAGCACGCCGTACTCAATGCCAAATATCACCAGCGTGAGGCGGAAATCGTTGCGCAGGCAGGCCGAAAAAATGCCGTGACCATCGCCACGAACATGGCCGGTCGCGGAACGGATATCATCTTGGGCGGCAACCCGGAAGCGTTGGCTTGGAGTGTATTGCAGGAAACGTACCCGACCCGTTTGGATGTACCCCGCGAGGTTTGGACGGAACGGATTGCGGAAATCGAGCAGCGAGAGCAAATGAAACCTGAAGGCGAATTGGTTCGCAAGATGGGCGGCCTGCACATCATCGGCACGGAGCGGCACGAGGCGAGGCGGATTGATTTGCAGTTGCGTGGCCGAACGGGACGGCAGGGCGATCCGGGCAGCAGCCGCTTTTTCCTGTCGTTGGAAGACGACCTGATGCGGGTTTTCGCCGGCGAGTGGGTGAAGCGTGTGATGACCATGCTGGGTATGGAAGAAGGTCAGGTGATCGAAAGTCGCATGGTTTCCCGCCGTATCGAAGGTGCCCAGAAAAAAGTCGAGGAGCGCAATTTCGACATCCGAAAAAATCTGCTCGAATACGACGAGGTCATGGATTTTCAGCGGAAAAGCGTTTACGGCTACCGGCAGCGCATTCTCGACGGCGCGAACTGCAAGGAATTGATCCTTGAAATGATTGATGAGCAGGTCGACCAGCATCTGGGCGAATTTCTGGGCAAGGATTACGAGGCGGCCTCTTTTGCCGCTTGGGTCGCTGCGAGGCTCAACAATATCCCGTTTGAGGCCAAGGATTTTCGCGGCATGGATTTCAAGCAGGCCGAAGAGTTTGCGCTCGACCATGCTCGCCGTATGGCGGAGTCGTTCATTTTGGACAAAATCGAAGAAGACTGCCCTGCCGATGCAGACGAGGCGGACTGGGCGTGGATGGACCTTGCCAAATGGTCGAATGCGATGTGGCGCACCGGCTACACGGACCGCGATCTCAAGAAAATTCCGCGCGATGAATTGGCAGAGGTGCTCATTGAAAAGGCAAATAAATTCATCACGAACGTGGACTTGTCCGGCGGCAAGGAATTGTTGGACAAAAATTTTGGTCTGCGTTCTGCCGCGAAATGGATGAAGGACAAATTCGGCATTGAACTGGACTTCGCGGAAATTGAAAAAGTGGAACCGCAAAAATTCCGAGAAAAAGTGCGGAAGCTGACCCATGAAAAGTACAGGGAAAAAGAGATTCAATTCCCCGTACTGGGCGGCTTGATGCATTTCACCATCAACGACGCGCAAGGTCGGCGTTACAACCGCGAAGGCTTGGTCGATTGGGCGCGTGCCCGCTTCGGCGTGGAGCTTTCGCTGGAGGACCTGAAGAGCAAGCAGCGGGCGGAAATCGAAGCGACCATGTTCGAGCAAAGCCGAATCACATCCGAGCGGGTGCCCTCGGTGTATGCGGAATTGCGTAACAAACTGGACGATCTGCTGCGAAAAAGCGGCTTTAATCCTGAAGAAGTGCGAAGTGAAGCCGCAGAAGAACTCGCGGCTTCCGAGGCGGGCAAAGTTTCCGCCGGTTCAAAATTTGCGAAACGGAGCGTGAAAAAAGCCGCCGCGAAATACACAGGGAAATACGCGACGACGAAATCCGCATCCGTATCTGCCGACTCGGAAATGGCCGTTTCTCGCCAAGTGTTGAAAAATGACGGTGAACTCGAAACATTTTGTAACTGGGTCAACCAAACGTTGGCCTGTACCCTGTCCCCCAAACAAATGCTCGAATGGGAAATTCCAGAACTGGAAGATCGGCTCTGTTCACTGGTGGAGGATCGTTACAATCCCGAAATGCGGCAGATGGAACGCTCGCTCGTGCTGCAAATCCTCGACACGGCCTGGAAGGATCATCTCTTGGTCATGGATCATCTGCGTAGCGGCATCGGCCTGATGGGTTATGCCCAGGTCGATCCGAAGGTGGCTTACAAGCGAGAAGGCATGAAGATTTTCGGTGACATGTGGGCGTCCGTTTACTCCCAAGTCACCAATCTAATTTTCCGCATGGAGCATCTCGACCCGGAATTTGTCGGCTCAACGTGGCGGGAATCTGAAGCCCGGCACGATGCCGTGGACTCCGGGGCCGCCATCAACGACTTTGCGAGAGAGCGAGTTGAAAACGCCGACAACGTGCAAACCTCCGACAAAAAATTGGAACCGATCCGCAACCGCGAGCCGAAAATAGCCCGAAACGATCCCTGTCCCTGCGGCAGTGGAAAAAAGTACAAAAAATGTTGCGGAAAGAACGTGTAAGGCACTCCGCCGTAGCCTGCCCTTGACCAAGTCGAGGGCGGATGACAAGTGCTTGCGGCTTTGATTTTTACAGCGATTCCTCGAACCCTGCCCTCTCTCCTTGCTCTCTCTTCCTGAAATTACCGGCCTTGATTCCCACGGCACATCCATCCGCATACCGCCGGAACTTGATGTGCCGCTCACGTTGCGAGTACGGCGGGTTATGGACACCGAGCCGTTCAGGCGACTGGCGAAAATCTCGCAAGTCGGTCTCGTGTCGCTGGTTTATCCGGCGGCGCGACATGCAAGATTCGAGCATTCGCTCGGCGTGTACCGTTTGGCTTTACTTTTTCTCAAACGGCTTGCCCACGTTGCCCGCTTTGCTGATATTGTTTCAAAAAAAGACGCGGAGCGACTTGTTGTCACGGCCTTGCTGCACGATCTCGGTCACTGGCCTTTCGCGCACTTGATCGAAGACATCAGGCTGCCCGGCATTCCCCGTCACGAAGCGTTGGCCGCCGATTTTTTGCGGAACGGCGAACTTGCCGATATTTTGTGTAACGACTGGGAAATCGAGCCGCGATCCGTCGTCAAATTATTGACCGATGATGTCGATTCCGGCGATGCGGCGGGACGATTGCTCTCAAGCATTCTTTCCGGGCCGATTGACATTGACAAAATGGATTATCTCTTTCGTGACAGTTTGCACGCCGGCGTTCCGTATGGACGCAATCTGGATCAAGGCCGACTCATCGGAAGTTTGTGCGTCAACGCGGCGGGTGACGGTCTGGCGATCACGGAAAAAGGCAAGACGGCGGCGGAGTTGATGGTCTTTGCACGTTATGTCATGTTCAGCGAAGTGTACTGGCATCACACCGTCCGGGCTGCCACGGCCATGTTGCAGCGGCTTTTTCGTGAACTTCACGCTTCGGGAAAAATCGCGTTTCCCGATTTTTTCATTCTTTCCGAACCGGAAGCGATTGATTTGTTTCAAAAGCGATCTCGCGGCGAGGCCACGGCGGAACTGGCCGGGGGACTGTTTGGCCCAAAGCGTGTGATTTATAAACGAGTGGCCCAGTTCAGTATTTTGGAGCAACCGGAACTGTATCGAAAATTAGCGGGCAGGCCGTATTCGGAGCTTTGCGAGTTGGCAGACGGAATTTCCGCGGAATTGCTCGGAAATCATGCCGCCAAGCCGGCTTTTGCCGTGTTGATTGACGCCCCCCCGGTACAAAAAGAAATCGAAATAAAAATTGACGTGCTCTTTCAGAAGGAAAACCGCTACCGCCGTCTCGAAGACATTTCGCCGGTTGTTCGTTCCATGGCACAGAATCAGTTCGACGACTATACGAAACGAGTTCGCATCTTTGCTCACCCGGCCGTGGCGGAGGCGTTGTGTCACGACGACCGGATTATTCGGTTCCTGCAATGACGTCATGCTGGCGCAAAGGGGACCTCCGAAACGGCGGAGAATCGGAACGACGCCCCATCCGCCGTTTCGATGAACATCGGTTCGATCAATCTTTGTCGGCGACGATGCTCACCGCCGGGCATTCGAGCCGAAAATCGTCCATGATGTAGCCCTCGCCGATGCTGAAAACACTCTCCCCAGCGAGCGTGAAGCCCAGCTTTTCGTAGGCGGCAAGGGAGTCGGCGTTGCCTTTGTAAACAGTCAGCCAGACGGTCGTGGCCGGGGTCACGTCGAAACATCCGACTGCCTGCCGGAGCAGTAACCGTCCGACGCCGCGACCGCGAGCGGATTTCCGCACATAAAATTTGCTCAGGTAAAGCCGGTTCGATGCGGCGGACATTTGCAGGGCACAGTAGCCGAGAAAGTCGCCGGCTTTTTCCGCAACGAAATAGCGGTAGCCTTCGCTTTCGATCTGGCGCGTGATGGCCTGGGCACTTTGAAAATTTTCGAGCATGTATTCGACCTGGCCGGTGCCGATCATGTCGCTGTAATACTCCCGCCAAATCTCGGCGGCAAGAGCGGCGATCCGCTCGATGTCCGCCGCTTCGGTTTTTTCGTGAATCTGGATCATGGCCGCTAGAATCGTGGGAAATCTCTCGTTCCCACTCATTCTACCAGATTCAAAACTTTTTGCCGAGACGCCACTTCCGCCAAAAATTCCGTAAGTTTGCCAACCGAAAAGATCAATAATAAATGAGACGGTTTGTTTTTTTTCTCGAAACCGAAAGGTGAATGATGGAAAGAATACAGGAGCGTCTGCAAGCACTGGCCGACAAATTCTCGGCGTGGCGTGCATCGGAAACCGTGCGAGCACGGCCACAAAAGCCCCTTCTCCCTCCGGGTGAGGGCTTGGGATTCCCACCTTTGCGTGAATGATGGGCATCCAGTCTACTCAAGCGGATCAGAACGAGCCTATTCCGTTTTGGCATCGCGGCGGTTGGCGACTTCTAATTCGATGTTGCCGTCTTTGAGCCAAATAACTCGCTTCGCCCGGCTGCCGACAAAGTCTTCATGCGTGACAAGAATGATCGTTCGGCCTTCCTCGTTGAGCCGGTCCAGCAGGTTTAATATCTCCTCCGTCGTTACTGAATCGAGGTTTCCTGTCGGTTCGTCGGCCAAAATGAAGTACGGATCGTTCACCAAACTGCGGGCAATGGCCACTCGCTGCTGTTGACCGCCGGAAAGTTGCGTGGGTCGGTGGCCCAGTCGATCTTTCAGTCCCACCATTTCGGCCAATTCCATGCAGCGTTGCCGAGATTTTCGTGAAATGTTTCCTTGGTAAAACAGTGGCACTTCAATATTTTCGAGCACGGTAAGCTGCTGAATCAAGTTATAGGACTGAAACACGAAGCCGATGCGTGATGCCCGGATATTCGACAGCCGTAGGTCATTGAGCGTGGTGACATCGTCATCGCCGAGCCATATTTTCCCCGCCGTGGGTCTGTCTAGGCAGCCGAGTAAATTGAGCATCGTGCTTTTTCCTGAACCGGACGCCCCCATGATGGCTACAAAATCGCCCTCTGGCACTTCCAAGCTCACGCCTCGCAATGCCCGGACCGTTTCGCCTTTGAGTACGTATTCTTTTTTGACATCGAGTAGTTTTGTGGCAAGTCTCATGCGTAGGGAAAGACAATGGACAGAACGGGGCAAATCGCTACCGAGATTGTAGCAGAGAATTGGCCAAATTCCAGACATAAACATGGAAAATGCATCTTTGAAAATCGTGCTTGAAAAATCCTATTGCGGCTTTTTCCCCTCTTTGTTAGAATGCCACACATTACAAACGGCGAGGGCCGGCGAATTTTTCGGTGGCCCACTTAACCCCCTCGGATAAAGGAGTATTCTATGTCAGACGATCAAGTTCAAGATCAGGTCTCCGAAGCGCAAAACGATGGAACACAGCAGGGGCAACAGGCCCCGCAGCAGGTGCAGATTCGTTTTGACGATTCCAATGTCAACGCGACATACGCCAATTTCTGCCGCGTGACCGGTACGCCGGAAGAACTGATTATTGATTTCGGCCTTAACCCACAACCCATCGGTTTTCCGACAACGCCCATCGTCGTGAAAGATCGCATTGTGACGAATTTTTATACCGCCAAACGGATGCTCTACGCCCTGCAAACGACGATTCAGCGGCATGAGCAGACTTTCGGTGTCTTGGAAATTGACGTTCAGAAGCGAGTCCGCCAGCAATAATCCGTTATCGCGTTGTCCATAAGGAGGAATAAGTTTGAGGAGCCGGGGCCGGTGGTCCCGGTTTCCTTTTTTGCCAGTGATGACCCCTATGCCCAGTACCGACATTCTCGAAACCTTTGAAAACACGTATCCGCAGCGCGACTATCTGATTGAAATCGTATGCCCCGAATTTACATCGGTCTGTCCCAAGACCGGCCAGCCGGATTTTGGCACGCTGATTTTTCGCTACGTCCCCGACAAACTTTGTGTGGAACTCAAAAGTTTGAAGCTGTATCTTCAGCAATTCCGCAACGAGGGCATTTTTTACGAAAATATCACGAACCGCATTTTGGACGACATGGTCACGCTGCTCAAGCCACGCCGCATGACGCTCATCGCCTCCTTCACGCCCCGCGGCGGCATTTCGACCAATGTGACCGTGGAATACGAGCAGGAGCCACAAGTGGAGGATTGAGTGTGGAGAGAGCCTCCGCTTGCGCTCACATTATCCATTCTCCACCATCCCTTTCTCCTCTGTTTCATGCTCGTCTCTTTCACCGCCGCGCTCACGGCCTTGCTTTCGGTACTTTGCATCATTGTTTCGGGCATTTGGTTGCGGCGTCATGGTCGCATTCCGCAGGAAATCGATCATGGCCTTTTGCAGCTGACCATCAATTTTCTGCTGCCCTGCATGATGCTGGACCGCATTTTGAAGTCCGATGCCTTTTCCGATGCACAAAATCTGTGGCTTCCGCCGCTTTTGGGGTTCGGGATGACGGGAATCGGCATTCTGCTGGGCTTTGCCGTGGCGGCTTTATCCGGCAAACTGACCGGTCTCGTCACGGCAACCCAGAAACGCACCTTCGCCGCCTGTGTGGGCGTTTTGAATTACGGTTTCGTGCCTATTCCGCTTGTTGATGCCATGTTTCCGGGCGATTTTCGGACCGCTGGCGTACTGTTTTTGATGTTCCTCGGTGCCGAAATTTCGATCTGGACGCTGGCCCTGTTCAGCATTGAAGGGAATTTCTCCCTAAAATACTGGACTCGCATGTTCACGCCGCCCGTCATCGCCATCCTCGTGGCCGTGCCGATGAATTTAATAGGCCGAGAAATTCATCACGGTATGCCGCCCGCTCTTTACGAACATGTTGCGCTGCTGTTCCGTTTTCTATTCGCGGCGATTCATCTCGTCGGACAGGCGTCCATTCCCATTTCCTTGATTGTTATCGGTCTGACCGTTTCCGAATTGTTTCACCGCAAAAATTTCCACAACCGGCTGTCCACCACGCTGCGTATAGGCACATTTTCCTGCTTGATTCGCCTATTGGCCATGCCGCTGATTTTTCTGGTTCTGGCTGTGTTTTTGCCCTGTACGGTCGAGATCAAACGCATTCTCGTCATTCACGGCGCGATGAGTTCGGCCTTGTTTCCCATCGTGTTGACCAAGCATTTCGGCGGCCACACCGAGACGGCCTTTGACACGATTCTGAGCAACACGCTGCTTTCCATTATTACGCTGCCGATATGGATTGCCGTGGGGCTGGGGATGATTTCATAATCGTCGGACAAGAAATTGGAGCCACAACCGTGCGGAAGCGGTCTGCCTTCGAGAAGAATTTGTTTGGCGTTCCCCTGTCCCGCTTGCCGGGGAGTGACGGATATGCAGCGCGCCTGTGCTTGCTTATGACGCCGCGTCTGTTGGCTTGCCGTGCTTCATCAAGATAAGAGACAGCGTCTCTCGATTGATCGGTTTCGCATAGTGGGCGTCCATGCCGCTTTCGAGTGACTGGTTCATATCTTCCGGGAACGCATTTGCGCTGATGGCCACTATCGGCACTGTTTTTGCGTCCGCCCGCGGCAGAGCGCGGATGCCGCGTGTGGATTCGTAGCCATTCATAATCGGCATCTGGATGTCCATAAACACAATGCCATACGTATTCAACGGCGATTCCTGAAACATGGTGATGCCCTCTTGACCGTCGACCGCTTCGTCCGGAATGAAGCCCGCCTCACGCAGCATATTGGTCAGGACCAGCCGGTTGAGACGCACATCGTCGATCACCAATACTTTTTGTCCCGTGAAACGTCCTTTCATATCTCCAAAACCGACTCGGTCGAACCCGTCGTCCTCCTGCATCCACACCTCGAAAGAGAATGCGCTTCCTTTGCCCGGTTCGCTTTGAACCGTGATTTTGCTATCGAAAAGTTCGAGGATTCTTTGTGCAATCGTTAATCCCAAACCGCTGCCGCTTGCGTAGCTGCCTTGTTCCGCTTCGACCTGCTCAAACGGGTGGAGAATGTTTTCGATTTTATCCGGGGGGATTCCGATTCCCGAATCGAAAATGGTAAAGCGGATGAGTGCTTTACCATTTTTGCGACCTTTTTGTTCGACAATGAATTTGACGCTTCCGTTTTCAGGCGTGTATTTGACGGCATTGTTCAACAGGCAGTTCAAAACTTGTCGCAAACGCAAGCCGTCAGATCGAAAGCCCGTCAGAGCGGCATCATCGAAGTGCGTCGTCCATTTCAACTTTTGGGCCTCGCAGTTTTCACGCACTCCCACGGAAATTTCTTGGAGCATTTTGCGCAAATCCAACGGCTTGTCGACCAGTTTGACATCGCCGCTTTCCAAATGGGATGCTTCAAGAATATCATTCAATAAATGGAGCAGGTGAACGGAAGAGTGTCGCAGATGGGTGAGATGATCGCGCAATTCTACGTGGTTTTCCCGACACGGTTCCTGACCGAGCTGCGATAGAATGATGTCGTTAAAACCGATCATCGCATTCATCGGCGTCCGCAACTCGTGGCTCATCCGGGCGAGGAAATCGCTTTTGTGCCGGCTTGTCAATTCCGCTCTGGCCGTGGCTCGCTCCAACTCGGTCTGCTTGAGCGAAATTTCGGTGACATCGTTGCTCGTGATAATATATCCTTGCTTCTGGCCGTTTTCATCCAGGAAATAATTGGCCGTCGCAACCAAAAAGCAGTTAATCCTTTCCGCGAAGAACACCTTGCCTGATTCTTTCCCTTGGTACAGGGCAGTAATCGGACAGTATTCTGAGCCATACGGGTAGATGCTTTTGTCCTTATAGGATTTGCCGACGATGTCATCCAAACTCTCTGCGTTCATCACTTCCAAGCTCCGATCATTGACATAGATGATGTTCAAATCCATGTCGATAATGACCAAAGGGGTGTGAACGCTTCGGACGATGCTTTCCGCCATTTCATCGAAAGAATAGGCCAGCCGCCCGAACTCGTCGCGCACCTGAGCGTCAAAGCGAAAATTTCGCTGACCGCCGCGGAATCGGGTGATCCCGTCGATCAGCCATTGCAAACGGTTTGACAAATACGAGGCCATCCAGATGGCAATCAAAATCACGATCACCGACAAAATAACGGTCGTGACAACCAGATTTCGTGACGTAGCCACCAGATTGGTGTTGACCATAGAGGTCAGCCGTTCTCCCATTTCCGTGGCAGGTCGGCTGAAATCATCGACGCCCGCCCCGATGGCGACGAAGCCGAAGCCACAGCGATTGCCTCGAACCTGCGGATTGTACTGGCCTGTGTAATAGGGAATCGCTGCCGCCGTGTTGAGCTTGTAGAGGCCGCTCCATAAAATGTAGAATGAACCTGAGCCGCCGTCTTTCACCAAGTCCATCCAGCCTGTACATTGCGGCGCATTATTCAAATAGCGACCGTCGAGGCCTACCAACCCCTGCTTTGTTAATTCCGCCGCCGGCGTCTTCGCTCTGGACTGGAAAGCGAGAGAATTTTCGTCGCCTGTCCAAGGAACGTAATTTTCCAGCGTGGCGATGTAATCCTGCCACTGTTCCCGCTTGAAACCGGCCTTCACCATGTCGTCGTACAGCGTTTTTTCGAGCCACGGCGTTTCGGGCAGTCCCGTTTCAGGATTGTAGCCGCAGATCGAATGGTGACGCGGATGCACAATGCTCCGGCACTGATAGTCCCATATAAAGGCGTAATTTCCGTTGAAGGCGTCCGACAGTTCCGTGTAGCGGGCTGCCATCGGCGTGATGTGGTCGATCATCTCCAAAAGGTGATCGTGGTTCAAGGCAAAAGTGACATAGCCCTTGACTTCACCTTGTTCATCCGGCACGGGCTTGGCCCAGCGGATGATTCCCTCAAAGCGAACGCCCAGCGGATTCTCCGCGCCTGCGAAGGCTTCCTCCTCAGGGTTAAAAGGCACGTTCAAAACTTCCGTTGCCAGCTCCGAAAACCCGAGTCGATCCAACTCCTCGGAAACTTGTTGCAGGGATTTGCTTGCGATGGGCCAAACTTTGCCTTTCCCCAATCGGCGGTCGATTTCTTCACTGACTTTTCTGTTGGTGTAATCCAAACGACTGTTGAATTTGACTTCCTCGTTTTTCAATTCGGCATTGAGGATGCGCAGTTCCCATGACACGTCGGTAATTTTTCCTCCCGGGCCACCTTCGAGTTCAAGGATTTTGGCATCAATTTTTCTTGAGGCGAGATAATCCGGCGTGTACATTCCGATGAAGCGCGAAGGCGTGTACGCACCGATCACATCGGAAACATAGATGCCATCCTTTCCCAATTTGCCAAGTTCGTCAAAATATCGCTCCGCTTTGACAAAGGTGTTTTGCGGATCGGAAATGTCCAGCAGCTCTTTTGGGAAGGAATAACGCTTTTTTGTCGACAGAGGCGAGACGTACTTGGCAATCTGCTTGCCTTCCTTGTCGATTAGGGCAATTTCGTCATAAAGCGGCACGGCGTCAAAGCGATCCGTGCTGTCTCCGAAACCGAAGGGGGGACGATAATGAAACGAGGCACCGTCAACAATATCCTCATTCTGTTTGTTGACGGAGCGTTTTTTTGTTTCTGTCGGCGGAATATAAGGGTCCGTTTGGACCCAAGACATGCCGTCTTCCGCAACGGACCAGTTTCCACGACGCCTAATCAAACTTGTTTTTCCGCCGCAGTAATCCTCAAAAAACGCTTCGGCGGGGTGGCGTTCACCTTCTTGACAGACAAACTCGAAACGATTGCAACACCGGACGAGCGTGTCGATATCGGCATCGCGCTGATAAAGAAATTCGGCGACTTTTTGCGCGGTATCCGTCGAGAGGCGTTCGATATTCTCCACCGCCAAGGCCGTCAGGGCTTCCTTGGAATCCGTGACGGAGGTTTCGCGCAGAACGTTGCCCAACCCCACCAACGCCTGCCAAGCAATGACCGCCAAAAAAATAAGCGGAATGACTTTGGCAAGTAGAAAAATGATAATCAGTTTTTCTCGAACGCCCACAATAGGCATACGCGACGATTCGCCTTCCGTATTCAGCCTTTCCTGCGATATTGAATCGATCTTTTCGGACATGTTCTCATCCGCGTAAAATTGAGCCGAAGGCACAAAGCCCCCGTCACGCCACCGCTCGAACGCCGGGCAACGTCTGTGGCATCGCCCGTCGCACGGTCGTTGCTACAGCCACTTCTTTTAAGGGGGCGATAAGTGTTTCGGTGTGCGTCCAGAAAACAAAAAAAATATCGACTGCGCAATGCCGGCGCACTACGTGTGGACAACTGAAGCCGTGCCCGCCGGGGCGCGATCATCCACGAGTGCAGACTTACATTCCCGGACAGCCCGCAGCCGTAGCACAATCGATGGCAAATCACACCACCGGCACAGCCGGCGTTTTCTGAACAACCCGATCAGTCTAGCAAAAAACACCGTGCAGAGCAAGATACGGACAAAAGATTGATGAAGGTAAATATCTTTGGCCTCAAAAGGCAATGATGAAAGAAACGCCGCCGCAGAGCTGATCGTCATGGCTCTCACCGCCGCCGAATGGCAGGTAGCCATTGTCGTAATCCGCAACATCGTAGCGAATTTCAGGCCGGAACGTCATTTTGGGATTGATCTTATAATTTGCGGCCAAGGTAAGGTTCCATAAATCGCCGCCTTCGCCGCCCGTCACGGGAATCAGGTCAAAAAACGAATTGTACGAATGATGAAATTCCCCACGCAGGCCGATAGAGAGCTTGTCGTTGACCGTATAGATTAAGTGATTGTTGATTCCCCATGCGTTTCCGGTCGTTTTGATGCCCGCCGGATTGTAGTAATTATTGTCCGTGTACGCAAATTCCCCCATATAAAACAATTTTTTGTTGATCTTCCAAGTAAAAATGACCGTGTTCAGAAAATCGATGGCCCCGCCGTTCAAGCCCGGCCTGGCCCCCTTATCGTTGTAAAACACCTTGTAGGTCAAGGCAATGTCTTTTGTGAAATTGTAGGTTACTTTGCCCAGAAACGCACTGTCGTCATAAGGATTTTCAAAGCTGTTGAATACGCCCGCCGTCCAGCCTGCGGAGAAGGTCCACCTCTGGCTGGGCTTCCATTCCACGGTTGCACCTTGTGTGGTGAAGGGGCGGCCGTAGCAGATATTCGCGTGAGAATAGAAAAACTCTTTCGGGGCCGCCAAACCTTCGTAGGCGAAACTACCAGCAAATTTTCCGACCCTCACGTACAAATCCTTCGTTCCAAGAGTCACGAAAAGCTGGCTAAAGGCCGCAAAATAATCACCGCTGCCCCACTTTGCGTCGAAAGAATAGTCGCTCCAGTTGCGTGCATACCGCGCATCGGTTCCATAGAGGAAGTCGGCCTGAAATCCCCAATCAAAACGATTGGTCAGCTCACGCTTGGCCCCAAACCAGAGTTGGTTGACTTTCCAATCGGATGGCTGCTCCAGCATCAGAATGGACGAGTTGCCGGATTGGTCGGTAATGCCGGGTCTGCCGGGGCGGACATTGTACCCGTAGGCGTGCGTTCCGCTGTTGTCGTATTGATTCGTGGCACCGTGATCGTTGACGGTAACGCCGGTCAACATCCAACCGTGAAACGAAGTGCGGGATTTTGACTTTTTGCCTATCAGTTTGTTCTCAAACAGACGAGAATCGAAAACGCTCTTTTTCGTCAGATAGCTTCCCAAGCAGCCATTCTGGCAATCCATGCCGCCGCAATTGACGCTGTCACATGGATTCGGGTCGCACATCGCCGCTTTCACTTGATTGCCGGCAGCGATGAAAGCAAAAGTGATTACCGCAAGAAAAACGACGAAGATAGATATTTTTTTCATTTTTGTCCGCAAGTTACGCAGATTTCCACAGAAACCGCCTTGGTGCTTTGATACGCCGTCCCGTTGTCAAAAGGGAAAAACGTCCTCAGTCTTATCGGCATAAAGAGCGAGACAAAATGCCTTCTTTTCTTGGCATCCATGCAACCAGCACAATCAAAATAGTGCCACCTTTCTCAATGTCTAAAAATGCCACACGGAAATACCATGCCTGGATGAGGAAAGCCAACACGCCTTAACGGATTTCATGGATTGACGCGTGATCAAAAATTTTGTGTTTTGCAGCTTTTCTATCTTCACTAGCCGGAATAACAGTCATAGAAAGATGAAGTGTTGCGACTTGCATGGACAAAATATCCAACATTACTCAAATTTGCCGACCAATCGATTCGATTATGTAAAACTGGAACACCGGATTTTATTGGACAACCGACGATACCGTTTTAGCCCCGACGACAAGGTCAAGCGGTGCGAATGGCAAAATTGGGTGTTTTGAGAGAAGAAAGGACCGTCACCCGCGTAGGCTGGGGGCTGGAGAAAAGATGATTTGACCTTTTGCACTGTATTTTGATCCGTGTGCAAAAGAATGAATACGCTTTCGTCTGGCAGTATATCCGCAATACGGCCGCCTTCACGGGAATGACATGTTGTTTTTTGTCCTGACGAGCAAGGAATCAAATTCGTCGAGTGCAAGGTAGAAAAAACTGGCACACCTTGGTAAGGAGATCATCGCGTGACAAGAATTTATACGAACGTGCCGGCCATGACGGCGCTGACCAGCCTCAATCGCAACATGTCCGCCCTAGAAACTTCGCTCCAGCGATTGAGCACTGGGTTTAAAATCAACAGCGGCAAGGACGATCCCGCCGGTTTGATTGCCAGCGAAATTCTTCGGTCCGACATCACCGGCATCAAAACGGCGGTCAAGAACACCGA
>QMCD01001720.1_pt1 | contig 16486 bp, 14 predicted proteins | sample 1821841 | NCBI WGS metagenome assembly QMCD01 (sample SAMN01991225, study PRJNA193472) | Termite gut metagenome, whole genome shotgun sequencing project. | isolation source: worker | host: Macrotermes natalensis | reverse complement strand
GTGCGCCTTACCACGCAAGGTTTGCGGGAGGTGGAAGCCCTGGCGAAAATCAAACAGCAATTGCGGGCGGCAGGCTGTGCTATTCCGCTGATTGCCGATGTGCATTTTACACCGAACGTAGCAATGGCCGCTGCTGCCGTGGCCGACAAGGTGCGCATAAACCCCGGGAATTTCGGGCACACACAGGAGGAAGCCGGAGAACAATTGGAAAAATTAATTGCCGTATGTCGTGCACATGATACCGTACTGCGCATCGGGGTGAATCACGGTTCGCTGGCGCAGCGCATGACGGAACGCTATGGCGACAGTCCGCAGGGCATGCTGGAGTCGGCCATGGAGTTCCTGCGCATTTGCCGCAAGCATGATTTTAATGAGGTGGTGGTGTCGATGAAAGCCAGCAACACCCGTGTGATGACGGAGGCTTACCGCCTGTTGGCAAAGGCTATGGACGATGAAAAAATGGATTATCCGCTGCACCTTGGTGTGACGGAAGCCGGTGATGGCGACGATGGTCGCCTGAAGTCAGCGGTGGGCATAGGTACGCTGCTGGCGCAAGGACTGGGCGATACGGTGCGGGTGTCGCTAACCGAAGCGCCGGAACATGAAATTCCGGTAGCCAAAGCCTTAGTGCAGATAGCGCCGGAATACCCCTACGCGCTATGTTGTGAAAAAATCCCTGCATTGGTGCGACATTATGATGTGCCTGCCCGCGAAGAATTGTTGTTGCGTATGGCTTGCGACGCAGGCCCTTTGCTGCTCGACGGTTGTGCCGGCGACTTTGCATTCACGGCCAACGTAGGCGGAAAGCCCCTGGATAAAGCACAGGCCGACGAGCTGGCTCTGGCGCTATTGCAGGCGACAAGGGTGCGGTTCACCAAACCCGAATATATTGCCTGTCCGGGTTGCGGGCGCACGCTCTACGATCTGCAGCCGGTGCTGGCTGCCGTGAAAGCAGCTACGGCATCGATGAAAGGATTAAAAATTGCGGTGATGGGCTGCATAGTCAACGGCCCCGGCGAGATGGCCGATGCCGACTACGGCTATGTGGGCGCCGGCCCCGGATTGGTGACCCTCTATAAAGGCAAAACACCGGTGAAAAAAAATATTCCCCAACAGCAGGCTGTGGAAGAATTGGTGGCGTTGATTACGAGCGACAGGTGACGAGTAACAAGTTGGCAGTAAGCAGTCGCCGGTAGGCGGTAAGCAGTTTAAAAATTTAAAGATTTATTATTTTTTCGTTAGACGTGAAGCGCCGTATAAGGGTAAAAGGTGAAGGGTAAAAGGTTTAAAGATTTCATCATCAAATCACCAAATCACCAAATCACCAAATCATCAAATTATTCATTGTTCACTCTCACGGTCTCAAAGTCTAAAAAAACTGCCTCCTGTGTTCAGATTTCTTATTTCACACAACGCACACTAAAGCCGTTGGCCTTATTGTTTATGGGGACTAGATAACTGTGGCTACTGCCGAAGTCCCAGTCGCCGGCGGTAGTATTGCTAGCCGGCGTACTCGTCCAGTAGTTGCCGTTGGTACCCTGATTGTTGAGCGTACCACCACTATAATGGCGGTAGCCTACAGCAGGCAAAAGCCATCAGTTAAAAAGTAAACGATTGTAGAAAGTAATAGCTTCATACAGCTATGACTTAATTGCTGTACTCCAAAAAGGAGTTGTTTACCAAACCAAAAAAGGCGCGCTCGACAAAGCCTTAGCCCTGCCGACTCCGGCCTATGCACAGGAAACAGGATGTCAAAAAACAAGTTGAGAGTTGAAAGTTGAGAGTTATTTTTTACTCATCTCTTATCACTTATCTCTCATCTTTTTTTCATTCAGAAATGTACTACAAAGATAAATATATTTTTGAATGGAACAAGTTACGAGTTGGCAGTCAGCAGTCAGCAGTTTAAAGGTTTCAAAATATATTTACTATCCGATTATAAATGCCTTGTCATCTACTTCAACTCTAAAACTTAGCTTTGCATTTAAAGCCCTGAATATTCTTAAAATAGTTTCAAATCGTGCATCAGTCAGGTTGTTTTCAATCTTCGAGATTTGAGCTTTTTTTACGCCGACTAACTCTCCCAGTTCTCCTTGGGTTAAATGTTTCGCCTTACGAATTTCTTTCATCGTATGGGCCAGAACATCCAATTCAAGTTGCTTGTCAAACTTGTCACGCTTAGGTGTTCCTTTCTTCCCGATGTGCTTGTCGGTAAGTTCTTCTAACGTATAAGTTTTCATAGTTATGATTTATTTCTCCTTAAAATATTTTATCCGTAAATAATTGGCCCTTTCTATATCCGTTATGGGCGTTCTATCCGTTTTCTTAATCAATCCGTGGGTAGCAACCACTAATGTTTCTTTATCCGATTTATCCCAAAATGCGAACAGGCGATAGTAAGTTCTCTTATGCAAAGTCCTGAACTCCCAAATTTCATCTGATAATTTTTTAAATAATTCTTTATCATTAAGCAATCTTGATTTCCAGATGTTGTAATAAATTTTATTCCGGGCTTTAGGGTCCACCTGTTCTAAAAATTCACGAGCCGGTTCTAAAAACTCAACATCAAATTTGTATTCCATAAAAATCCTCCACAAAGATAAAAGTTTCCTTTTAAAGAAACAAATATTTTTACTAAAATTTCACTCACATTCTGAATTTTAGTGGAATAATTTCTTTATCATAGCTATATTTTCGTCTGTCGTGATGGCTTCCATTCAGAAATGTACTACAAAGATAAATATATTTTTGAATGGAACAAGAAACAAGTTACGAGTTACGGGTGACGAGTTGGCAGTAAGTAGTTGCCAGTTTCAATTAAAAGAAGTTTCCTGTGTTCAAGTTTCTTATTTCACACAACGCACACTAAAGCCGTTCGCCTTATTGTTTGCGGCGACCAAATAACTGCCGCCACTGGTGAACTCCCATTCGCCGGCGGTAGACTTACTAGCCTGCGAAGACGTCCAGTAGTTGCCGTTGGTACCCTGATTGTTGAGTGTACCACCACTATAATGGCGGTAGCCGACAGCAGGCAAAAAGCCATCAGTTAAAAAGTAAACGATTATAGAAAGTACTATCTTCATGCAAACAGTACTTATTGCTGTACTCCAAAAAAGAGTTGTTTACCAAACCAAAAAAGGCGCGCTCGACAAAGCCTTAACCCTGCCGACTCCGGCCTATGCACAGGAAACAGGATGTCAAAGTACAAGTTGAGAGTTGAAAGTTGAGAATGGAGAGTTGAGAATTATTTTTTGTCTCTTAGTCTCTAATCCGTCATTGCGAGGCGTGAAGCGCCGTACAAAGGTGAAAGGTTTAAAGATTTAAGGTTTAAAAATTTAAAGATTAATTATTTTTTCGTGAGACGTTAAGCGTAATACGTGAAATGTTAAACGATTTCCCTAATTTCTTAATCTCCTAATCTCTTAGTCACTTAGTCTCTTTTTTCATCACCAAATAAACAAATCATCAAATCACCAAACTATTCATTGTTCACTCTCAAGATCTCAAAGTCTAACAATCCTCGCACTTATAATACCGCGTTCCGTTGGAAGTGGGAATGCGCCATGAGAGCATAATCTCATGCGAGGAGGGACTGTATTCCGAGCGGTATTGGAAGCTGTATTTAAAAGCATAGCCTAAGCGCCATTGTGCATTAATACCTACGCCGGCCAATATCGACACGTCGCCGGAAGGGCGAACAAACAGGCCGCCCCACAAAAAATCATACACTTCACGCGCATTTAACCGCGATAATTGCTGCCGGCTGTTTGGTCTTTTATAATAGAACATTATTCCTGCCTCACCGTTGATAGCGCTGCGGTGAAGCGTGCCGGCCAACACAGGACTAAAATCAACACGCTCCGTCAGGCCGAACCGGTTTGTAGCATAAATCATAAAACTACGGTAACTAACCGGGTTGTCTTCCTGCTCTATCAGGCGGAGACCTGAAATACCCAGCTTGAACCATTGGTGGCGCAATTCCATGCCGGCATCAAAATTCACATCAGTGCGCGACTCAAACGGCGGCGCAAATAGGGCCATATCCGGATAGTCAAAACTAATCTCGGCATCGTTGCGGGAAGTCCGGCTGAGTATGGGCGATAAGCCGAGGCTCAGGGTGAATTCATCCGACAGGGGGACATGATAAGCAAAGGACGCTTTGAAATCAAGGGTGTGATAAAAGCCTATGGACTCGTTGATTATTCCGAAACCTATGCCTAAGTTGGCATTTTGAAATAAATAATGCCCATGCAGTAATTGAACGGAGGGGGCGCCCTCAACACCTATCCATTGCTCGTGGGCAATGCCGTAAAGGTCGAGCGTGTTCGTGTTGCCGGTAGCAGCGGGATTAAACAGGGAACGGCATAACCATTTTTGTTCAATATCCAAATGCCCCTGTGCTGCTACTGTTGAAGTAACAGCTAGTCCTATAAACGCAATGAGGTATTTAAGGTTGTTCATCTGTTTTGTCCTGTTAGCGATACATTACCGTGATGTATCCTGTAAATTGTTTAGGTGTGCCGTCAAATACAGCCGAGGCTTTATAAAAATAGGTGCCGGCGGCAACGGGACTGCCGTTGGAGATCCCTTTCCAGCCGTCATTACCCTTATAAATTAAAATGCCGTTACGGGTATAAATTTCTATTTGGTAGCCGGGCAGGAATGTGGCGTTGGCATCGTTTTCCGCCGGCATAAAAGCTGTGGCGGCCGACCATGCGGGTTCCAACGTATAGGTATTGGCCACTTCGCAATTGTGCCCGTCAGTGGCCAACACGGTGATCCGGTAAGTGTTGTAATCACCGGGTCCCAGTACTGGTGTGCCGCATATACCGGCTGCCGTATACATGGCCCCCTGTGATAAACCGCAGATGCCTGCCGACTCATACATTAAGCCCGGCGGCAAACTGCCCTGCATAGTATAGTGCACCGGCGGCTCTCCATGCAGTGTTTCGAATAGCAGTGTATATGGCTTTAGCCTTTTGTAGGAAGGCAATGTTGCAGGTTGCAGCGCCAGTGCCGGATAAGCATCGAGGTGGAGCGTATCGCTGTAGCTGCCGCATCTTGGCTCGGCAACGGTGGCCGTAACTATAATAGTCATGGGGCCGGTAACGCTTTCCACCTTGTCGGGGTTCCAGGTAAGGTTGCCCACCGAACGCCGCACTTCCGGCTTGAAAGCTACACCGTAGCATAAAGTACTGTCTGCTGCCACCTCCACAAAAGGCAGTGCAATTGGTCGTACATTGAGAAAATCGCTGCGAGGCGAGCACCCGTTGAAAGCGGTGACCTTAAATCTTTCATCCTGTGTAATGCGCACCATCGGCGGACTACCCTCCAGCGCGGTGGTAGTGTCTTTGGTATTATACCAGGTGAACGTTCCTACGCCGACAACATTGAGCGGTATAACATCGTTGTAACAGACGCCGGTGTCGCCCCTGGTTTGCGCCAGAGCATCTTTAATGCGGAAAATGATTGCCTCATCACTTGCGCTGCCGCAGGTATTAGTAGCAGTTACCGTATAAGTAGTGGTTTCATTAATAATTTCCGTTGTCGATAGTAGCGGTGTGCCTTGTTTACTCCATACAAGCTCTCCGATAGCTCCGGGAAGGGTGTACAGGGTGACTGTAGCGTCGGGACAAACATTGGTGTCGGGCATAGCTTCCACCTTAGTCTGGTCTACCACAGTAACGAACTTGAAGTCGGGAATTCCCACGGGAATACAACTGTTTGAGGCTGTTACCTGCAACAAATAAGTTCCCGGGTCCACCATGTAAGGAAAAGAAATCGCCTGCCCGTTGTATGTCCATATCAATGCGGTGCCTTCCGCTTCTGAAGAAGGAATATCAATGCCGTCGAGCACACAGAATTCGGACGGTGCATTTAGCGCGCCGCTTATATTGCTTCTGTCGGAAATAACGCGCAATACACCGTAGGCTGTTCCCGAATACATCTCTGAACACTGGCGCCTGTAAGTGGCTTGAACATTGAAATCGCCGGAGCTGAAAGGACTAATAGCAGAAAGGCCCGGAGGATATTCATCGGGGAAAAAAGGAGTGTGCACAGCATTGTAGTCTATAATATTATCAACAGCAAGGTCAATCTCTTTTCCCTGGTCATAACAAAAAGCAGTGGTGTCGCGGTCCTGACCATTGATGAATATTTTTGGCCGCTCAACAACCTTGATAGGGAATGTGAACGTGTAGGTGCGGTCGGTTGTTTCGGTAGGCCTGCGGTAACTCACCTTAATCTCTATGTCGTAGGACCCCGTAGCAGTAGGTTGCACTACATAGCTGTGAATATAGGAGGTGGAGGTTGCCTGCCGGGCAGGAAGCGTGGTGTTGGTACATGTCCAGGTGGAGCCGGTCAGCGTATCGCAGAGCGCAGGATAAATAGAGTAGGTTAATGAATCGCCTAAGCACAGATTAGGATTGGCGTTGTAAGGATTTACGTCATTCACAAAAACGTACATATACGGCAAATAATTATGAAGTTGCAAGCTATAAGTGCCGGTGGTGAAAGTATTCGCGCTTTCGTAGTTAGAGTAAAAATCAATATGGTAATTGAAGTTCAGCACATCGTCAAGCACATCGTGCACCACTATCCGGTAGCGGAAATTTTCAGGCTCCGGTATCTTGTCTACGGTATAACTCTCCAATCCGCTAAACGTAATATTGTTTATCCTGTCGCAGTGGTAGGCTGTAATGTAAAAAGTAACATCCTCTCCTTTACAAACCACATCTGCACCGTGCGGATATGGATCGGTAGGGCGGCGTATAGCATGACTATAAGTAGCGCTTACGCCCGATTTCGCCATCAGTTTTACTTTTATGGTGTCGTCATTGTTAAACAGCGGGGAATATTCTACTTGCCACTGGCTATTACTAATCTGACGAATCCGTTTAGTACGGTCGCCGCTTATGATGATGAGCTCTGTAATGGTGTCGCAGGGAGAAAGCGTTTGGTTAGGATCATCTTTAACCTTGAGCATATAATCGGCAATCAGCGGTTCGCCAAGGCAGGGAGTATTGTCGGTGAGCGAAAACTCGGCGTCGCTAATATGGACACTGACCGGCATTCTGGCTTCTCCGCTGAAAGGATGAAAGAACGACAGGCATTCGTTGGTATAACAAATTTCCACGTTGTTATAATCGGCATAAAACGTTTCGTCGCCCGGCACGTTGATAGTTCTTACGGGGTCAATAGGCGCCGGTCCGGCAGCTGCGGTATACCAGTTAATCTGGCCGTTGTTGCAAATTGTTCCTCCCGGTGCACGGTTCCCGTAATTATCGGTGACATCAAAGGTAATAAAATTATTCAGGTTAAATGACACCGCCTTGCATTGTATGCCGTCGTTAATCCTTCTGATAACGGCGCCGGTCGGTTTTATGTTCACTGTTACGAAAAACGATTTGCCTGGTGCTGCGGGACACTTGCTGTGATTGCGCACGCTGGCCGTGTAGACATAAGTAACGGAAGTGCTTGTAGCATTGCCGGCATTGGCGCCATTGGTATACGTGCTGCCGTCGTTGTCGCATCGCCAGTTGATAATGGTGTTGCCGCTGCCATTGCGCATCGTTGCCGTGAGCGGAACAGCATTGCCGCTGCAAATGGTTTGATTGTCCGGAATATCAAAAACCGGCGTTTCATAAACGGTCAACGTAAGGCTTTGTTGTTTGCGGGCGCCGGCGTTGTCCGTATAATCAAGCGTGTAAACGGTCGTCACCGCAGGACTCACGCTAACGTTATAGTTTGTGCTGATTACTTGTCCGTTGGCGCTCCAGCTGTGAAAGGTTTGAAAAGAGCCGTTAACCAAGGTGCTAAGTGTTTTGCTGTTGCCTTGGCATATTTCATCATTGTTCAACGTAACAGTACTTTGCGCTTGTACCGAAATACTTGTTATAACAAGTGCCAGAACAAGTGTACACAGTCTCATAGCCCGGATCATTTAAACCTCATTTTAAATTCAAAACAATATACAAAGTTAAAAAAAATATTTCAAATATTCAATTTTTTGGTATTTTTGTCGAAAAATAATGACCGATACAACCATAGATCAACTGTCCGAAAAGGTTAAAACCGGACACCGCCTTTCTGCCGGCGAGTTGTTGTATTTATACGACCACGGCAGCTTGTCGCAGTTGGCTTTTCTGGCGCATCACTGCCGGGTGCAACGCAATGGCGCTAAGGTGTTTTTCAACCGTAATTTTCACTTGGAGCCTACCAATATCTGCGTGAATGATTGTGTGTTCTGCTCCTATCGTCGCAACGAGGGAGAAGCAGGCAGCTGGGACTATTCTCCGGAGGAGTTGATGGAGCAGTGCAGGGCCTACGTGGGCGCGAACATCACCGAAGTGCACATTGTGGGCGGCGTTCATCCCTCGCGCGATGTACATTATTATGCTGCTTTATTGCAGGGTGTGAAAAAAGTATTGCCTCATGTGCATATTAAGGCATTCACAGCCATAGAATTAGATTATATGATCCGGAAAGCCGGACTGCCGCTGGACAAAGGATTGGCCTTGCTCCGGCAGTGTGGTCTCAATGCCATTCCGGGCGGTGGCGCCGAAATATTGGATGATGATATCCGCCGGCAATTATGTCCGAAGAAAGGAACGTCTGCTATCTGGCTGAACGTGCATGAAGCCGCCCACCGGTTGGGTATCCGTACAAACGCTACCATGCTGTTCGGTCACATCGAAACAAGGCAGCACCGCATACAACACCTGCTGCGCCTGCGCGATTTGCAGGATGCCACCGGAGGCTTCGATGCTTTTATTCCCTTGAAATACAAGTCGCGCAACAACGAACTGGGCGACATTGGCGAAGTGTCCGGCATGGAAGTCCTGCGCACCATGGCAATCAGCCGGCTGGCGCTGGATAACATTCCGCACCTCAAAGCCTACTGGCCTATGCTGGGCAAAGGACTCATGCAACTGTCGCTGCTGTTCGGCGCCGACGATATTGACGGCACCATTAACGATTCTACCAAAATCTACAGCATGGCCGGCGCTGAAGATACTCACCCCGTGCTCACCGATACGGAACTTTTCCGCTTGGTGGGCGATGCCGGTTTCATTCCCGCAGAACGCAACACCTTCTATGAGGAGCTTTAAAATTAGTATATTAGCAAATTTGCACATTAACACATTATTTCGTAACTTTGTAAGTTAAACAGAATGTCTTATGCCGGCAGAGAAAGATACAAAAAACCGTTGGATAATTTTTTATCGCCAACATCCTTACCTGAGTAATTTGTTGGTGGCAATAGTATGCTTTGCCCTGTTGCTGGGACTTGTAAGCCTTTCCCTGTCGCTATTTACCCGTCATGGGCAATCGAGCCCGGTGCCCGATTTTACGGGGTTAGGTTTGGCCGAAGCATACACCATGGCCGATGAACACCAACTGGAATTAATAGTTGCCGATTCGGTGTTTGTGAACACACGTTATCACGGCACGGTATTCCGGCAACTGCCACAGCCCGGAACGCAGGTGAAGAAAGGCCGCCGCATATTCATTGTGATCAATTCCGTACAGCCGCGCATGGTGCCTGTGCCTAATGTGGTGGGCTATTCGCTGCGCCAGGCGAAAACGGTGCTCACGGCATCCGGCTTGCACGTGGGCAGGCTCAACTATGTGAATGACATGGCCACCAACAATGTGTTGGGACAAAAATACGAAGGGCAGGCAATCGCTCCCGAAACATTGGTGCCCGTCGAAAGCGACATAGATCTTGAAATAGGTAAAAGCAATTGGAGCGAAGAAACACTGGTGCCTTTGCTGATAGGCCATACGCTGGCGCAGGCCAAAGATATGTTGGCCGAATCATCGTTGAATACAGGCGCTGTGCAGTATGACCAAACAGTGAAGAACTACAGCGACAGCCTTTCAGCCAAAGTATACAGGCAATTGCCCGAAGTGTCGGAAACCGACGTGCTCCGCCTCGGCGCTTCGGTGAACCTTTGGTTAACCATAGATGAAACAAAGCTGAACAAGTAATTCATGAGTGCAGGACAAAAACATAGTATGCTGCTATTGGCCGGAATTTTTTTCCTGCTGCCGTTGGTGGCGCAGGAGCGCCTGACAGGGTTGGAAGAAAACCCCCTGGCGCGTCCGCAGCCCCGCACCCGCGTGCAGACAGGTTTGCATAGCGCCTCCGGCATGTCCCTGCCTCTTGTAGATAATTTTGTGCCGGACAATCCCTGGCCCGACGCAAAACTATGGACAACCAACGGCGTATATGTCAACACGCACTATGCCGTAAACATGCCTGTGATAGGCGTGGCCACCTTTGATGCGCTCGGCGCCAATGGCCGCTTACATCCCTGGCTGGCCGCAACAAGCTATACGGGCGGCACTGCTCCGGCCGACACGCTCACCGCTTTGCCGGTTGATCTTTCTTCGGCCGGAAACGTAGTGTTGAGCTTCTTCTATCAGGCCGGCGGATTGGGCGATATACCCGGCCAAAACGATTCGTTGATACTCGAATTTTATGCTCCCGCCGACAATACATGGACTACCGCGTGGAGCGCTTCGGCCGATGTTACCGGCAATTCCATAGAAGAAATTAACCGTGGCGATACCTTGCGCCACACATTGGATATATTGAAACCGTTAAACACACAATTTTTATACGCCGCCGTGGCTGTTGATGCTAACCAATGGTTGCAGGCGGGTTTTCAATTTCGTTTCCGCAACCTCGTGTCGCTTACAATCAATAAAGATGCGCCGGGACGTGCCAACAACGCCGATTGCTGGCATTTGAATTTTGTTTACCTTAATTCCGGCAGGGATATTAGCGATACACGATTGCCCGACATAGGCATTGCTGTGCCGCAAGGCCCCTTAACCATTAATTATACATCTATTCCGGCTTACCACTTGGAACTGCCTGCCGTGCAAGCCGCTTTATTCAGCGACTCGGTAGCCATTACCTATCGTAATCTGGGATGGGGTATCCGCCCTGTTACCCGTCGCATTTCCATTGCGCCGCGCTATGGCAGCTCGGCAGGCACAGAAACCTTCTCCGGCGGTACCGAGAATATTTATGACGACTCAACACAAACACGTGTGTACGAAATTCCGCCTTATGACTATACTCCTGACACCGGTGCCGATGAGGTGGCCTTTGCAATAAGCAGCTTCCTTGTTATTGATGCGGAAAACACACCCCTGCGCAATGCCCTGCGGAAAAACGATACCACCACTTACATACAGCGTTTCAGCGACTATTATGCCTATGACGACGGTTCGGCGGAGAATGGTTACGGCCTCTTTGGTTATGGCACCTCCAATGGCCGCGTGGCAGTGGAGTTTCAGGCGCTTCGCGACGATTCGTTGCGCGGGGTGTATTTATATTTCAATTTTGCCAAAGACAGCGCTAATATCAAACCTTTCAAACTCGCCGTATGGAATGATAACGGCGGACTGCCCGGCACACTGCTCTATTCGCAGGAAGCCCTGCGGCCCGAACTGCGCGACAGCCTGAATGCCTACGTGGCGTATAAATTCAGCAAGCCCGTGCACGTCAACCGCGGTCAGCGGTTTTATGTGGGATGGATACAAACAACAGAGGCTTTTTTGAATATAGGTTTTGACGCTAACAGCCCGCTCACGGCGAAAAATTTTTATGCCCTGGACGGCTTCGGCAATTGGTACCCGTCGGCCTTTGACGGCGCGCTGATGATGCGCCCCATTTTCTGCCGCCCCGGCAGCTTTCCTGCCGACTTTGTGCCGGCGCCCGCCCCGGCGAATATAAAAACGGAAGACAACTACCTGCTTTACCCCAATCCCGCCTCGGATATAGTATCTATCCGCAACCTGACGGCAGAAGAACAAATGACGCCGGTTGCTCGTCAACAAGTAGAAATCTATGACCTGCGCGGACAACTGTTGCATGTATACAACACGCCGGACAGGGAATTCCCCGTGGGCGACCTTGCAGCAGGCATATACATGGTGCGAATTATTGAAGATAATATAGTAAAAACCTCCCGTAAAATAATAATTGCCCGATGATGAATAGCGCAAAAGAATGGCTGAATGGCGACGACTTTGATGAAGATGATGACTTGGAAGACCTCGAAGGTCAGCCTATGTTTGAACACTACCGTTTCAAGGTAGACAGAGGGCAATCTACCGTGCGGCTCGACCGTTACCTTGTGTCGCGGATGGAAGGCACTTCACGCAGTCGCATACAACATGCCGCCGCCTCCGATTACATACTGGTCAACGGATTGGTAGAACGCTCCAATTACATGATTAAGCCGCTCGACGAAATCAGTATCGTGCTTCCCTACGTCCGCCGCAACCTGGAAGTGATTGCCGAAGATATCCCCATTGACGTGGCCTACGAAGATGAACACCTTATGGTGGTCAACAAACCGGCGGGTATGGTCGTGCATCCGGGACACGGTAATTATACGGGAACGCTGATGAATGCACTGAAATTTTACATGCAGCTTAAAGAAGGACGCGCCATCTTAGCACACCGTATTGATAAAAATACTTCGGGCTTGCTGCTGGTGGCGAAAACCAATGATGTACATGCCGGACTGGCCGAACAATTTTTTGAACATACCACCAAGCGGGTATACGTGGCATTGGTGTGGGGCAACATGAAAGAAGAAGAAGGCACTGTAGACGCACCGCTGGGGCGCGACCCGAAAGACCGGATGTGCTTTACCGTAGTGCCCGAAGAAAAGGGTGGAAAACGCGCCGTTACACACTACAAAGTCATAGAGCGCTTCGGCTACGTTACACTCATCGAATGCCGTTTGGAAACGGGGCGCACGCACCAGATCCGTGTGCACATGGATCACTTGGGGCACCCGCTGTTCAACGACGACCGTTACGAAATAAAATATTGAAAGGTATTGCCTTCTCAAAATATCGCCGCTTTGTCGATAATTGTTTTTCTATCATGCCTCGTCACGCGCTGCACGCACGGCTGTTGGGCTTTGTACATCCGGTCACCAATGAAGAATTAATATTTGAAGAAGGACTGCCCCAGGATTTCGCCCGCGTGGTGGAAAAATGGCGCGCCTACACGGGAGAGAAAGAAGAATAAATTATATTATAAAATGATGTTAAATAGAAATATTACATATTCAGAAACGCAGGCGAAACCATTTGTGAAGTGGGTAGGTGGGAAAACACAACTGATTTCATCTATTAAGCAGGCCTTACCCGAAGAACTTCAAAACGCAGAAGAATTGACTTACGTAGAACCTTTTGTGGGCGGTGGTGCTATGCTTTTTTGGACGTTAAACAATCTCAAAAATATCTCAAAAGCCGTTATCAACGACATTAATCCGGATTTAACAACGGCTTATCAAACCATTCGGGATAACGCCATTGATTTGGTTATTGAGTTGAAACGAATTGAAAATGAATACAAATCTTTACAATCGGAAGAAAGTCGAAAGGAATTTTATTTATTGCAACGAGAAAAATTCAACACAAAACAACTCAAGAATGTAGAAAACACTGCACTTTTTATTTTCTTGAACCGCACGTGTTTCAACGGCTTGTATCGAGTAAATAGCAAAGGTTTATTCAATGTTCCATTTGGGAAATATATCAATCCAACCATTTGTGATGAAAATACAATTTTTGCCGATAGTGAAGTGTTGCAAAAAGTAGAAATTTTAACAGGAGATTTTGAACAAACGATTCATCACGCCACCGAAAATTCACTTTTTTATTTTGATCCACCTTACAAACCATTGAGCCAAACATCAAGTTTCACATCTTATGCCAAAGAAGATTTTAACGATGATGAGCAAATTCGCTTAAAACAATTCTGCGATGAATTGAATGAGCGAGGTCATATGTGGATTCTTAGCAATTCCGATGTAAAGTCAAATGATCCCTCAAATGATTTTTTCGATGATTTGTATACTCACTATAAAATCAATCGTGTTTGGGCTTCACGCTCGGTCAATGCAAATCCTGAAAAAAGAGGGAAATTAACGGAATTATTAATTACAAACTGTCATAATGAAAAATTTGTGTCGCACACTCAATTTGCCTAATGATGACAAACTGTTTGAGTTCATAAACGAAACATTTCGCAATAAAATTACAACGTTTGATTATTTTGTGAACTGGAAAAAAGTTTTTGACAACGTCAATCCGATAGAAAAAGAATTGAATCTTTTGAATTATTTGATTGGTAAAGAAAATATTAAGGAAGAAACATTTAAGTTAATCAAACAATATCCAAATGTGGTCAAAGCATTTCCTTTTTTGATTGCAAGTAGAGAAAAATCATTTGAAGTTTTGATTGACGTGAAGAATTTCATATCTAAAACATACGATTTCTCGAACATATCTCCTACTGATGAGCAGATAAAAGACTTGACAGATTTTGTGTTTAGTTCTGGATTTGCACAAATTTTGAAAAACAAACAAGTGAAAAATTTGGTAGATTATACGATTGGTGTGGAAGTTGGATTGGATAGTAATGGGCGAAAAAATCGAAGTGGCACGATGATGGAGGGGATTGTAGAAGTTTTCGTAGAAGAATTTTGTTTAACAAACAACGCGGAATATATTGCTCAAGCCAATGCTAACAAAATCAAAACGAAATGGGACTTGTCAGTAGCTATGGATAAATCTTCTCGTATTATTGATTTTGCGATAAATAAAAGCGGAAAACTTTATTTAATAGAGGTGAATTTTTATAGTGGAGATGGATCAAAATTGAAATCAACGGCAACGGAGTATTGTGAGATGTACGACAGATACCACGCACAAGGCATCGAATTTATTTGGATAACCGATGGTGCAGGTTGGCATTCAACAGAAAAACCTTTGCGTGAATATTTTGATAAGGCAGATTATTTGCTGAATTTGGAGATGTTGAGAAATGGAATATTAAAACAGATAATATCATGACAATAAGAAATGATGATGAATCCGAAGAAATGGAAATTTCAGTGGAACAATTCAGAACAAAAGAAGATGTTCGCAAGTATTTGTTAGAATTGTTTATTGAAGAGGATTGTAAAACAAAGTTTAGATACTATGTTGAAACTGCGGAAGATAGGCATATTTACATTGAAAGGCCCGGACACTTGAATAAGGGTTGCGATTTTGTAATTTATGTTGAAGAGTTGATAGAGTGGAATACCGGCAACGATAAACCTCCAAAACACAATGATCTTTTCGCAGATTTGGAAGAAAAGAAAGCGACGTTGTCAGAGGAACAGTTCGAGATGTTGAAACTCGCGATCAAAGACATTTACGAATTAAAACCATATTCCGAAGCGATAGAAAAACTTATCGGCTTTCCTCAAATTGGTTGGAGTTATGAGCTTGTATTAAAACTTTCAAGATGGTTCTTTATTGAACAAGATATTACATATTGGGCTAAGTCGGGTCGAGAAATGTTATTTAACAAAATTAACAGTTTGTAATGATTACGCCTTTTTTCAAATCCCCCGACAAACAATTTACCCTACTGCACGGCGATTGTATCGAACTCTTAAAGCAATTCAACTTTAAGTTTGATATGATTTTTGCTGATCCGCCATACTTTCTTTCGAACGATGGTATTTCTATTCAAAGCGGGAAACCAGTAAGCGTGAATAAAGGCGAATGGGATAGATCAAAAGGCTACAATTTTGTAAACGACTTCAATTTTCAATGGCTCAAGGAATGTCGCGAAAAGCTCAAACAGAACGGGACCATTTGGATTAGCGGGACATTTCACAATATTTTTTCTATTGCTCAAATGCTAAATGAATTGGAATTTAAAATTCTGAATGTAGTTACATGGGTAAAGACGAACCCACCACCGAATTTGGGTCGCTGTTTTACACATTCTTCGGAAGTCATTATTTGGGCTCGAAAAAATAAAAAAACACCGCACTTCTACAACTACGAATTGATGAAAGAAATCAATAATGGTAAACAAATGAAAGACGTGTGGAATTTGCCTGCCATTGCGCAATGGGAAAAATCTTGCGGAAAACACCCGACACAAAAGCCTCTCGGTGTTTTGTCTCGAATAATTTTAGCATCAACACAACAAAATGCTTGGATCTTAGATCCGTTTACAGGCAGCAGTACGACAGGAATTGCGGCGAATTTGCTTAATCGCCGATTTTTAGGGATTGATCAGGAAGTTACGTTCCTTGAAATAAGTAAACGACGAAAACAGGAGATAAAAAATATCCGCGTATTTAATGAATACAGACAGAAAATACAGGGATTTAAAGATAAAAATTATTTGACAGACTATTTGTTATTTGAGCCACCGGTTGAATATGGACAGAGCTTGACATTTAATGAATGAGAAAATATATATTGTCTCTAAAATATAAACTATGAAAAAAAACATTGCGGTAATGTATGGCGGAAACTCTTCGGAGTTTGAAGTGTCGGTCAATAGCGGGCGGCAGGTAAGCGCCAACATCGACAAATCGCGCTATAATGTATATGAAATATTGGTTTTAGGCTCAAGCTGGGCGGTACAGCTCAATGA
>QMCD01001176.1_pt1 | contig 16488 bp, 11 predicted proteins | sample 1821841 | NCBI WGS metagenome assembly QMCD01 (sample SAMN01991225, study PRJNA193472) | Termite gut metagenome, whole genome shotgun sequencing project. | isolation source: worker | host: Macrotermes natalensis | reverse complement strand
TCGTGGTATTCGCCGATGCCGTCAAGACTTACCCATATCGAATCCGCCGCACTGCCTGTGAATGGACGTTGCGCATTGGTTGTGATCGTAGCGGAATAGAATCCGATTTCTTTGGAAAGACGAATAAGACTATTCAAATCGTGTTTGCCGTCTGTCCAAATGGTGGGTTCTCCTCCTTCAAAATCAACGAAACGCGAACCTTGACGATAGGAGTATTCCAATTCTTCTCGGATTTGTTCGTAGGTTTTGATATGCGGGTTTTCCAATTGATATACCGAACAATGCTTACAGGTCAAATTGCATTGATCCGAAATAAATAGAACGGTTTGCAAAGGTTTTTTTTTGCCCAAAAATCGAGCTTTGAAAAACCACCGTGGAAGATAAAAAAAGGCTTTCATAAAATCAAAACTATATTACATACAATAAGCAGACAAATAAATGGCTGCGATAAGAATTAAACAAAAGAAAGAAGTGAGGTTGCGCGCCAAATACCAACGAATCATAAACCAATCAATACCGGCTTCTTTAATGCGATCCCATTCACCCATAGGTCCCATCCAAGGTTTCGGGGCATACTCTTTATGGGGGTCTTCTGCAAATTTTTTCATCAGCACATACAGCGAAACCGCCATCGGAGCAGTTAGAAAAACAAGCAGATAATACGGTGCGAGATAGCTCATACAAACACCCACTAAAATAAAGAGATAAGACGAAAGCAAAATAGCACACAAGCATCCGATTTGTTTTTTCCTACTGCCGAGCAGAATAGCGTAGGTCATTTTGCCCACTTTTTTATCCGGTTCGCAGTCCATAATGGAGTGAACATAAACGATATTCATCACCAATAATCCCACCGGAACAGAGATGAAAACAATTGGCAAATCCAACGTTCCGCAGGCAGAATAATATACGCCGGTCATCGACAAAGGACCAAAAATCAAACCAATCGCCAATTCTCCCAAGCCTCGATACGAAAGTTTCAGCGGTTTTCCCGAATAGCAAATGCCCAAAACAGCAAGTGCGAGAATATAATACAAGATAATCGTTCCACGTTCGATGAAGATAACAGCCGCAAGAGCGAGGGCAATTCCTCCGAACACGAAACAAGCTATAAGCAGTTGATTCAAAGTTGCTTTTCCCGAAGTTAGATAGTCGCATTTGGCGATTCTTGCACGAAATCCTTCGTGAGCCAGTTGTTCTCTGAAATCGCTTTTTTTGATTTTATAGTCGAAATAGTCGTCGAACAGGTTTAGACTGAGGTGTGCGAACATCACACCGAACACGGCGATAATTCCCAAGTAGAGTGAAAAATGTCCCGATGCGGAAGCCATACATACCGCTAATATCGCGGGAAACAGGCTTTGTGGCAAAGCGTGTGGACGTGCGTTGTAGTACCAAGAATAGAGTGTTTTCATTAAATAGGCATTAAAATTAGAAGTGCAAAGATACAAAAAAAAATGAAATGCGGTTTCAAAAAATTTGCTTTTCTCATTTTTTTTTCGTATCTTTGCACTCACATTGCGGGATAGAGCAGAGGCAGCTCGTCGGGCTCATAACCCGGAGGTCGTCGGTTCGAATCCGGCTCCCGCTACTCAAATAAAAAAAGACACGAGATTGTTCGTGTCTTTTTTTATTTGAAAGTCCTTAATATTCGTCTTCGTGAAAGAAAAAATCTTCTTTTGTGGGATAATCCGGCCAGAGGTCCTCGATACTGTCGTAAATTTCACCTTCGTCTTCAATTTCCTGTAAATTCTCAATCACTTCTTGCTGAACTCCCGTGCGCAGAGCGTAATCTAATAACTCTTCTTTCGTTGCAGGCCAAGGTGCATCCTCTAATTTTGATGCCAATTCAAGCGTCCAATACATAATCTTCTCCTTTTTTTGATTAGGTTTTTTTATTAAATTTTTTGCAAAAATAAGGTTTATTTTTCAAAAAAGCAAATATTGTTGAAAATTTTTATTTTTTTATTGATTTTCTATAATGCAACATTCACTAATTATACTCCTGCCAAGATTTAATCTGAATATCCCTCTCGTTCATCGAACAGAACGCATCAATGAATGCGCTTGCCAAACGTGCATTCGTAATTAACGGGATATTGTGATCTATCGCGCCACGACGGATTTTATAGCCATTCGTTAACTCGCGCCGAGAGTGGTCTTTGGGAATGTTGATGACCAAATCAAATTGATGTCCGGAAATCATATTCATAATGTTGTGTTCCGTTTCTTCATCGGGCCAGCCCACAACTTGCGCATTCACGCCATTGTTCTCCAAAAATTTTTGAGTGCCGGACGTTGCGTAAATGCTAAAGTTATGCTGTTGCAACATCTTGCAGGCTTCCAACAAATCCACTTTCGACTTCGCATCGCCGGAAGAAACCATAATACTTTTTTTCGGAAGATTATATCCTACCGCAATCATAGATGTTAGTAGGGCTTCACGGAAATCATCACCAATGCAACCCACTTCGCCTGTGGACGACATATCCACACCCAGCACAGGGTCTGTATTGTGCAAACGTGAGAACGAAAATTGAGAAGCTTTCACTCCGATCCGATCAATGTCAAACGCCGATTTATCGGGCTTTTCGTAAGGCGAATCCAAAATGATGCGTGTTGCGGTTTCGATGAAATTACGCTTCAAAACTTTGGACACAAACGGAAAACTTCGTGATGCACGCAGGTTGCATTCAATCACTTTTACATCGTTATTCTTGGCTAAAAACTGGATATTGAACGGTCCGCTAATGTTCAATTCCTGTGCAATCTGACGACCGATTTTTTTAATTCTGCGTGCGGTTTCAAAATAAATTTTTTGTGCAGGAAAAACCAAAGTTGCATCGCCGGAGTGAACCCCTGCAAACTCGATATGTTCGGATATGGCATACTCCACCATTTCGCCGTTTTTCGCAACAGCATCGAGTTCGATTTCCTTTGCACTTTGCAGGAATTGCGAAACCACAACCGGATATTCTTTCGACACTTTTTTGGCGAGTTTCAAAAATGTTTCCAATTCTTCGGCATCATAACAAACGTGCATTGCCGCACCCGACAAGACATACGAAGGACGAACCAAAACAGGGTATCCAACCTTATCAATAAATTCCTTGATTTCTGCAATGCTTGAAAGTTCTTTCCACGCCGGCTGGTCAATACCGAGTTGATCTAACATACTTGAAAATTTATGCCGGTTTTCGGCTCTGTCGATAGAAAGCGGCGATGTGCCTAAAACCGGAACATCTTGCCGATGCAATCGCAAAGCGAGATTATTCGGAATTTGTCCGCCCATAGAAATAATCACGCCTTGCGGAATTTCCAAATCCAAAACATCCAAAACACGTTCAAAAGATAGTTCATCGAAATACAAACGATCGCACATATCATAGTCGGTTGAAACCGTTTCGGGATTGTAGTTGATCATAATGGATTTATAGCCCAATTTTCGGGCGGTTTGCGTGGCGTTAACCGTGCACCAGTCGAACTCTACCGAACTTCCGATGCGGTAGGCTCCGGAGCCCAGAACAACAACGGATTTTGTGTTTTTGAAAAACGGAATATCGTGTTCTGTATCGCCGTAGGTTAGATACAAATAATTGGTTAATTCGGGATGATCGGAGGCAATCGTATGGATACGTTTCACAGCAGGAACAATGTTTGCTTTTTTTCTTACCGAACGAACCTGCAAGGATTCTTTTTCCATCGTACCTTCGATTTTTGCTACAAATCGAGCAATTTGAAAATCGGAAAAACCCAGTCGTTTCGCCTCTTTCAGAACATCCGCAGGAACGTCTTCAATCGTGGAATAAGCCGAAAGAACAAGTGAATAATCGTGGATATTTTTCAATTTTTCCAAAAACCAAGTATCAATTTGTGTTAGTTTTTGAATTTTCTCAACCGTATAACCTTCTTCAAAAGCCTTGGCAATAGCGAAGATCCGCATATCGGTTGGATTGGCAAGCACATCATCCAAATTATCAAATTCCAACTCGTGGTTTCCAACAAACCCGTGCATACCTTGTCCGATCATACGAAGTCCTTTCTGAATAATTTCTTCAAACGATTTTCCGATAGACATAATTTCTCCCACAGACTTCATTCCTGTTCCGATTTGACGAGATACGCCAACGAATTTCGATAAATCCCAACGCGGAATTTTCACAATCATATAATCCACGGAAGGCGCTACGTATGCGGAGTTTGGCGTGTTCATTTCGCCTATTTGATCCAATGAATACCCCAAAGCCAACTTTGCTGCAACAAACGCCAACGGATAGCCGCTTGCTTTGGATGCCAATGCCGACGAACGACTCAAGCGTGCGTTGATTTCGATCACACGATAATCGTTGGTTTGAGCGTTGAACGCATATTGGATATTGCATTCGCCAACGATGCCGATATGACGAACCACTTTTTTAGCCACATCTTCCAACAGCGTGATCTGCTCTTTGGAAAGCGTGCAAATCGGCGCTACGACTATACTTTCGCCGGTATGCACACCCAAGGGATCAACGTTTTCCATAGGAACAACCGTGAAGCAATGATCGTTTTTATCACGAATGATTTCAAACTCGATTTCTTTCCAGCCTTTCAAAGATTCTTCGACCAAAATTTGTTTGGAATAGGCGAACGAACTTTCGCACAAAGTCTTAAATTCTTCGATAGTATTTGTGATTCCGCTACCCAATCCTCCCAGCGCATAAGCCGAGCGAACCATAATCGGAAATCCGATTTGATTGGCGGCTTTAATCGCATCGTCCATACTCTCAACGGCTTCACTGACGGGCGTTTTGACTTGTATCTCCTTCAATTTTGTAACAAACAATTCACGATCTTCCGTTGCCATAATTGCTTCAACAGAAGTACCCAAAACCGTTACACCGTACTTTTTCAGCGTGCCGTTCAAATACATTTCCGTTCCGCAATTCAATGCGGTTTGTCCGCCAAAAGCAAGTAGGATTCCGTCGGGTTGTTCTTTTTTGATGATTTCTTCTACAAAATAAGGCGTAACCGGCAAAAAATACACTTTGTCTGCAACTCCTTCCGAGGTTTGAATGGTTGCGATATTCGGGTTGATTAACACGGTTGAGATGCCCTCTTCTTTCAATGCTTTCAACGCTTGCGAGCCGGAATAGTCAAATTCGCCCGCTTGTCCGATTTTCAATGCGCCCGAACCAAGCACGATCACTTTCTTGATGTTGTTGTTTGTTGACATAGTCTATCTTTTTTAGGTTTTATTGTTGTGTGTTTTTTAGTTTTATTTCACAAGAGGACAAAAAAAATGCGTCAGTTAATGAAACTAACGCATTCATTCATCCTCAAACTCTTCCTCCTCTTCCTCCAAAAGTTCTTCCTCCAAAAGCTCATCATCCAAAATTTCTTCTTCGTCTAAAATCTCTTCTTCATCGTCATATTCTTCCTCTTCGAGATCATCATCTTCTCCGGAGAAATTATTTTTGATTGCATTCGTACGGAATTGAAAATCGGTTTTTCTGCGCACAGTGGAGATATTAAACTCGTAGCTTCCTCGCCCTTTTCCCTCTCTGCTCTTACGTTTCGAGGCTTTGAGCATCGTGATTGCATCGTTGAAATCGGAGTTCGAAGAAATCACCTGCATCAAACCATCGCTGTATGAAAAGAAATACCAATCCCGACGTCCTAACTCAATATACAAGTTGATCACATCGCCCCTTCGACTTTTTACTATCTGCAAAGTGCCGTTCAGATATTTGTTGATCTGTGTTGAACCGATCGCTGCAATGCCCAATTTTCCTAAGGATACAAAAGACCTTGAATTTTCGTCCCATTGCATTTTTACGTCCGAAAATAAAATGGTTTTCTCAATTTCCGAAGGCAATCTTCGATAGGCTCCATACATCTCAATTTCTTTCTCCAAACGCTCTGCATCACGTTGCGAAACTTTGCTGTAAATATAATCGATAAATTTATCCGTATTCTGTTCAACACCGCTACCATCAGCATCTTCCAAACTTTCAGCAAACATTTTTAACGCTTTTTCATCAAAGAAAAAATTCATTCCTATTACACCATCAAAAAGAATGGACTGATCTTTGTAATCGTGATACAAAGTTCCGAAATTATCCCAAGCCACACGTCCTAAATTCAACTGAAATGCAGGTGTTCCGTAGGTTTTCAGCGAACAATTGTTGGTGTTGTAAAACAATTTTTCGCTGTCGGGATATGTGCTATCCGGCTCCACAACGTAGGATTTGGAAACAGAATCGTAATACAAAACGCCATCTCTACGGAGTACGATTTTATCCGTGCTTTTTATCGGAGTGAAAAAAGATGAAAATAAATCGCCTTGATTGTTTGTATAAAAGCCTGTTCCCAAGAATTTCCCGCTCTTGTCTTTGAGTTGTTTCGGAATAGGAATGGTAACATCATTCGGATCGATGGTTGCATAAAAATTAAACCACGAACGTGTATCTTCTTCCTCGCAAAGGAACTGAATTTGCGAACTTCCGTTAAACGCCAACAAAGGCTCATCGGCTTTCATCGTAACTTGTCCGGTGTAGGCAAACGCAGGGCTTAACGAGAACTCTTCATCAACCTCTATACGTGCCGTCCCCGTAGTGATTCCGTCTTTGTTCGGAGTTAGTTTTTCAAAATATATCGGGAAAACGTCATGGGTTTCATCCACGTAATTATACATTCCGCTTGCCGTGTAATTAGAGCGTCCTTGAATCGAAACACTTGCATCGTAAATATCGTAATACTGATTTTCCACATCCACCAAAACGTTCGCACTGTCGAAGGTTCTAATGCTTGCATCTTTGGTGATGATGATATTTCCCTCGCGCGGTTGCACGGCAACATCTGCGGTGTAGATGATTCGGACTTGTTGAATATTCAGCTCTTTTGTTTCCAAATTATATTCGGCGAGCGGAGAATAAAACGTGAGTGAATCCTGTTTCGGATGCATAGAAATAAAGTCTGAACCGGGCAAATCGTCGCCAATAGCAATCAGTTCACGCAAGGTCATTTTATCCAACTGTTCCGGCGTGTAGGACGACTGTTCCGAGTTTTTCAGAACCACACGATTGCTTGCAATATCCCATTCCAATTCATTCATAAAACACAAGTAACGATTCGCAGGAAAATCAATGTATGCCTCCGGATCGTTGTTCTTAAAAAATGCTTTTTGTTTATCGAAATCCACCTCAACGCTGTATTCTTCCGACTGAATCGCTGTTGAACCATCGTCGCATTTGATGGCGAATTTCACATTGTCCGACATCAATTCCCGATCCTTAAACACAAAATTTTCGCTGTACATTTCGGTATTGTTAGCAAACACCGCTCGTCCACTTCCAATCATTCCATCGCCCGACAACACAAGCTCTCCGAAGAATTTAATTTCTCCATCGAAGATCAAAAAACCGTCTTTTTGATTTCGTGTTCGGAAATAATTTTCGTAGGGTTCCCAATGCAACTGCGATTGTTGAGCATCTGCAATAGGAAATTCCGCACCTATGCTCTGCGCAGCAACATTGAATTTACGAACGATTGCATTCATCGAATCGGGCATAAAAACAAAGCGTTTCGAGAGATTGGTCGAAGTGATAAATTCCAATTTTCCTGCACCAATCAAACCATCATTACTCAAATACAAAGTATCGTAAAACCTCGCACGATTTTCATAAACTCCCCATCCGGTATCCGGCGAAGATTTCATAAATCCCAACGAAAAATCAGGCATCACTTTCAGATCTTCGTGAATGTCCGGAAAAATTCCGGAAGAGGTCAAATGCCCGACAAATCTGAGTTTGTCGGTTTCAAAGTTATTCAAATTTTCAAGACGAAAGGGATAAATCGTGTAATAAAAATCATCGAAAAAATAAACACCGTGTTGAATGTTTGGATTTTCATAACTCACATAAGAATTTCTATAACTCTCGAAAATCGGATATTCTTTATGCCATTTTCTACCTGATTTATTGTTTGCATTGTCGATGAGAATTTCTCCTGAAAGTTGTTCGATCGTTGTTCCGATGGCTTTCAGTTGATACTGTCCGTAGATATCCGGATTCCCATATTTTACAGAGAATTGCATTGTTCTTACGGTGTCCATTGCAATCTTGAATTGATCATAATAGAACATACATTTTTCCGCAACAAAATCGAATTTTCCGCAATGTATTTTTCCATCGAAAGAGAAGTCGCGATTTTTTCTCATCACAATCATCTGATGATCCGGAATAACATACACATTTTGTGCCGTGCTAAGTCCGATTTGCGCTACACCGAAAAACCTCAATTCTTTCGTTTCCAAGTCCAATACAGCATTCGACATATTGATCTGTTCCGATACAATTTTCAACACATCATAGTCCGTATTTTTTGCGGAAGCTCGCAAATAATGAAACAATTTCTCGAGCAATTCCACTTCTCCTTTTTCTCCGTTATAGTGCAAAAATCCCAAGGATGCCAAACGCAAAAGCAACACTTTTGTCTGTGTTTCATCTTGTCGAAAATAGTCGGCAATCGCAGGAATACCAAGGTTTCTGGAATTGTAGTTTTCCGAAAGTTTCCGAAGCATCAGTAGCGGATTGTAGTCGATTTGTTCCATCAATGCCCGCATATCCTGTTCGGAAAAAAACTGTTTGGATTCAAAAATTCCTGTACCTTTATTTTCGGGAATACGCAACATTCGCAAGTCCATAAACGTTGAATCTATCGTCCAATAAATGGCTTCCACATACATATCCAACTTGTGATAATCGTTGTAGATCGGGTTTTTGAACGCATTCGCCGTTGGATGAAGAATCGACAATTCGCGATGCACATCATCGTATCGCACTTCGCACGTGGGATGCACGATTTCCGCATCATCAAGAGGAATACGCACTTCCGCAAGAGGAGAGGAAATTCGCTGTTTCCCGAACAAAAAGTTTTGTGCGGAAACCGTTAGAACAACCTTATCTTTGTGTCGAAATTTCAAAGTGGCAAAGTCGTCTTTTTCTCCACATCTCACACGGCTTCCAACCTGCATATACTGTCCTTCGAAATCGACATTCTCAAAGAGATTTTCGATCTTCAAACGGTTGTCATACGAAGTGAACATTGGATATGTGGCTTGTCCGGGTTTCACGCCTGCCAACACTTTTTCTTCCATTCGTCCGAACAGAGGTTTGCTGAAGTAAATTTTGTTGAAAAAATTCACTGAATCGGCTTGGTATCTCGATGTTTTCAGGTTGATTTGATATTCGCTGAGCTGGATGAACATTTCGCTGAGTTCGTAGCCTGCTCGTGTGAAATCAACCAATCCGGTTTTGCCTTGCCACGATGAAGTTAGCGGATAATACGCCCCTTGTGTGATATGAATTTTTGCGCTATCACGGTTCGCATAACACGTTAGATTGGTTTTCAAAAAAACAAAACGTGGTTTTTCGTCCACATATTCAAACAAACATTCTCCGTCTGCCAACCATTTTGCCGACATACTCTCATAGAGGAAACCCGTTTCCATCAAGCGATTTGTGCTTTCTACCAACACATTGAAGTCGCGTATTTTTTTATTTTCCGCAAGCATGTATAAACTGCGGATAAAATTGTTGTAACTCTTTGCAAACTGTCCGTCGTTGAAAAAATTCACTGCCGATCGCAACACATTTTCAAACGTTGGAAATGGGCGCATATTGGCTTTTAGAGCGACGTTGCACATATTCAGAAATGCCTTCTGTTCGCTGTCAATAAGCATAGAAAAAACCACAGCAAATTCATCAACCAATTTTTCTGCATCTGCTTGTTGTTTTTTTTCTGCGTTGCGATCCGTTAAAAAAAACTGTTTTGCCTCCTCCGGAAAAACCACTCCGTCGCCTGAAAAAGCCTTAAAAGACTGACCTTTTAGAGAACATAGCGGCAATAAAAAACAAAAAACGAAGAAAGCAATCCGTTTCATAATTTGACAAACTTGGCAGCAACCCAGTGATTTTTTTCGAGATGAGAAATATACTTCAATCCGTTGGAAACACAGGCTTTTTCAACTGCATCCAAATCGGATTTATAGAATCCGCTCAACAGTATAACGGCATCTTTTTGCATCGTTTGCACGTATTGTGCCATATCTCGAATCAAGATATTGCGATTGATGTTAGCAATGACCCAGTCGAAATGTTTCCCGCTCAAGTTCGCTGCATCGCCCAATTCCACTACGATTTCCGAAGTTTCGTTACGCAACGTATTTTCTTTGGTATTTTCAAATGCCCACACATCATTGTCGATTGCCTCCACATATTCCGCACCGAGTTTTTTTGCAAGAATTGCCAAAACACCTGTTCCGCATCCCATATCCAATACGCGCTTTCCCTTGACAGGCTCTGTTTTCAGCCATTCGATCATCAATGCGGTTGTTTCGTGATGTGCAGTTCCGAACGACATTTTCGGTTCGATGATCAAATCAAATTTTACATCCGAAACCGCCTCGTGAAACGGCGCGCGGATATTGCAAAAATCATCGAAACGCACCGGCTCATAGCTACTTTCCCAAACTGCATTCCAATTCTGATCTTCAACTTCTTTGAAAGTAAAATTATCTATGTTGGGTGCGGAGTTCAGCCATTCGCAAACCTCTTTTTTCATCAAGTTTTCCGTAGGAATATACGCCAAAAGTTGATTGGGATTTTCCACAAAACTATCGAATCCGAGTTCTCCGAGTTGTGCGATGAGAATTTCGGTTTGCAAAGGTTCTTGATGATGTTCGATATGAAGTTCGGAATACGACATAATTAGAATGCGTTTGCGATAGTCACAAAGTCTTGTGCAACTAAGGATGCGCCTCCTATCAAACCTCCGTCCACATCGGCTTGCGAGAACAGTTCGTGCGCATTTTTTGCATTGCAACTTCCTCCGTAAAGAATCGGTAATTTTTTGGCGATTTCTTTTCCGTATTTTTCTTCAACGGTTTTACGGATGAATGCGTGCATTTCTTGTGCTTGTTCCGGCGTTGCGGTTTTCCCTGTTCCGATAGCCCATACAGGTTCGTAGGCGATGATGAGTTTTGCGAAATCCAAGGGGTCTAAATGAAACAGTGCATCGGAGATTTGTTTTTTCACTACGTCGAAATGTTTGTTGCTTTCGCGTTCGTCTAAAACCTCTCCACAGCAAACGATAGGTGTAATTTCATTTTTCAGCAACACATCTGTTTTTTGTGCAATTTCAGCATCTGTTTCGTTGTGATATTTTCTGCGTTCGGAATGTCCGATGATGCAGTATTCCACTTGCATTGCGCCTAACATTGCTGCGGATATATCACCTGTGTAGGCACCGTTTTCAAACTTGCTCACATCTTGTGCACCCACAGAAATAACGCCTGTTTCAGAGAAATCAACCGCCATTTCCAAATAGAGCGATGGTGGGCAAACAATCACATCCACATTCGATGGCGACTTCTCTTCAAGTGCATCATACAATTCATTCAAAAGTTCTTCTGCCTCAGAAAATGTTTTGTTCATTTTCCAGTTTCCGGCAACGATTTTTCTTCTCATTCGGTTTTTGTTTTTGATTGGAGCACAAAATTTTGTACTCTTACGATTGTTGTTTTGACTTTGCAAAGATACGAAAAAATTACGAATTACGAATTACAAATTACGAATTTAACCGTTTATCAAACAAATACCCCAATCAACAACTAAACGATTAAACAATTCAACAGTTCAACAAAAAAATGAAATGCGGTGGCATTTCATTTTTTTTCGTATCTTTGCATAAACGAAAATTTACTAAACAATGAAAATCGAAAAAAACAGCCGCGTAAAAATTGCCTACACGTTGAAGTATGACGGAGCAAAGGGCGACATCATCGAAAATGTTTCCGAAGAACATCCTTTGGAAGTCGTGATTGGAACAGAAGACCTTCTCGAAAAATTTGAAGAAAAAATTATGGGACTTCAAGCAGGAAATACTTTTGAATTTATACTCTCTCCCGAAGATGCCTACGGAAACTACGATGAAGAAGGCGTTGTGAGCGTTCCCAAAACCGAACTGATGGAAGACGTGAGCGATATTACCATCTCTGAAGGCGAGATTATTCCTATCGTTACCGATGACGAAGAAGAAATGGAAGCTGTTGTTTTGGAAATCGACAAAGACATCGTAACCTTGGATTTTAATCATCCCTTAGCAGGGGAAACGTTGTTCTTTGAAGGCAAAATCATTTCTGTCGGATAATTTTAATCATTCCAAACTCTGCGTTGTACTCAATCGATAAAATGCTCATTTACTAAAGTGAAGAGAGGATACGTCATAATTTTGATGATTGTTCTGTGTTTCGGCATTCGAGCGGAAAACACGGACTCGTTGTTCGTTGCGAAAAGATCATCGTTCATTGAAGCATACAGTGCTGCGGGAACGGTTTTCAACACCAATGAATTTGTACAAGATATGAAAGGCTTTCAAGCCCTTTCTCTGCGCTACGCTTTCGCTTCTAACGGAGATTCTTGGGACGACTTCGCATTCAATATGCCCTACGTCGGAATAGGTTTTTATATGCCCTTTTTCAACACCAACCCCGGACTCGGAAACCCTTATTCTATATACCTTTTCAGAGGAAGTACACTTGCGCAATTCTCGGATAAATTCAAATGGAATCTTGAAATCAATTTGGGATTTTCTTCGCATTGGGATCACTACGACCTTGTTGATAATCCCAACAATATCGCAGTAGGAACAGCAAACAACGTGCACGTTGGACTTCGTTCATATTTGGATTATCTTTTATCTGAAAAATGGAATTTGAAATTGGGTGTGGACTTGGCTCACTTTTCAAACGGAAGCTGGAAAATGCCTAACAAAGGGATGAATATGGGTGGATTGAGTTTGGGTTTAGCCTATCAAATCAATCCTCCGAAAAAAGAATTTATCGCACGCAATTCATCGTTGAAACCTCCGATTGTTCAAAAGCATATCGAACACGATGTGCAGTTTTTTCTTTCCAAACGTCAACGAAAATTTCCGGTAGATGCCGAGCGATATATTTACAGTCAGTATGATGTGGATTATGATTTTCGAGTTTTTGGATTAACGTACAGTCCGCTGTTTGTGAGGCATTACAAGTACAAATGGGGACCCGCCGTTCGTATCACGTATGATGAAAGTTTGAACGCAATGGCATGGAAAGAGCGGAATCCCGAAACCGGCGAATTGGATTTGTTTGTTGAGCAAGCAGATGTTTCAGGTCGTTTGTCTTTGGGAATGGCTATGCGTGGAGAAATCGCTATGCCGGGCGTATCTATCTACGCTTTGCTCGGATTTGAAAATACACCGAATAAAGCGTATTTCGATTGGGAATTCTTTCAACTTATCGGTGTCAAAGCCCATATCAACAAACATCTTTACGCTTGTTTCGGTATAAGCGCACAACAATTCAGTGTTGCGCAATATATCACTTTTGGTGTTGGTTATAATTTCTTCTCACATCATACGGGCGTAAGCAATACGTCCCTACATTCTTCGTTTAATCCTTAAAAACCACAATTCGTATGAACAACTTTCAATTCAAAAATCCGACCAAAATTATTTTCGGAAAAGGTCAAATCGCCCAATTGTCAACAGAAATTCCGTTGAACAAAAAAATTCTCATCACGTTTGGAGGTGGCAGCGTGAAACAAAATGGGGTTTACGACCAAGTGAAGAATGCGTTGAAAGGGCACTCCTGCGTAGAGTTTTGGGGCATTGAGCCAAACCCTACCGTTCAAACCCTACGCAAAGCGATTGCATTGGGCAAGGAAGAAAAAGTTGATTTCTTGCTTGCTGTTGGAGGTGGCTCTGTGATTGATGGAACAAAAATGATTGCTGCCGGAATTCCGAACGAAAATGATGCGTGGACAATCGTTAGAAACCCGCGACTGCTGGGCGATTGCTTGCCTTTGGCATCGGTGCTTACACTTCCTGCAACAGGTTCGGAAATGAATCGTGGAGCTGTGATTTCAAACACCGAAACAAACGAAAAATTTGCATTCTATTCCAACTATCCGGTGTTCTCAATTTTGGATCCGGAAACCACATTTTCTTTGCCGAAATTCCAAGTGGCGTGTGGCATTGCAGACACTTTTGTTCACGTGATGGAACAATATCTAACCACGCCCAATCAGTCGCCTTTGATGGATCGCTGGGCAGAAGGCATTTTGCAAACGTTAGTTGAAATTGCTCCGAAAATCCGCGAAAACCAACACGATTACGAACAAATGAGCAACTTTATGCTTTGCGCAACGATGGCTCTGAACGGCTTTATCTCAATGGGTGTTATGCAAGATTGGGCAACACACATGATTGGTCACGAACTAACAGCTCTGCACGGAACTACGCACGGACAAAGTTTAGTTATCGTTATGCCTGCATTGATGAGTGTTTTAGCGAAACAAAAGGGTGAAAAAATTCTGCAATACGGCAGTCGTGTTTGGAACATCACAACCGGTTCAAGCGATGAAAAAATCGCTCAGATTATCGCTCAAACCGAAGCATTTTTCCGCTCCTTGGGATTGGCAACGAAACTGTCTGAACTGAACATTGGCGACAGCACCATTGATGAAATCGTGAATCGTTTTTCCGCACGTGGCACGGTGTTGGGAGAAAATCAAAACATCACACCGGAGATTGTTCGGCAGATTTTGGTGTTGGCGAAATAATTTTAACAGAACACGAATAACGCAGATGATGCGGATTCTCGCAGATAAAAGATAAATGTTTACAAAAAAAGATACTACAGAATTGCAACGCTTGACTGTTGAGGAATTCAAGTCGGCAGAAAAAATACCTTTGGTTATTGTGTTGGATAATATCCGCTCACAACACAACATTGGTGCGGTTTTCAGAACGGCAGATGCTTTTCGTGTAGAGAAAATTTTCCTTTGCGGAATCACGGCAACACCGCCCAATCGTGAGATTCACAAATCCGCATTGGGTGCTACGGAATCCGTTGATTGGGAATATACTGAGAAAACCGTTGATGCCATACAAATTCTGAAATCTCAAAACTATTCCATTTTTGCTTTGGAACAAACACAAAATTCCATTTCTCTGTTTGATTTATCCGAACTTCCAACGCCTGTTGCTCTCGTTTTGGGCAATGAAGTTGAAGGTGTTTCAGAGGAGGTAATACCCTTGATAGATGGGGCTTTGGAGATTCCACAATTTGGAACGAAACACTCGTTGAATGTTTCTGTCAGTGCCGGAATTGCGATGTGGGAAATGTTTAGGATTTTGAAACGATAGAGGTATGCTCAACTATCAATCGGAATTATCCGGATCCCTCGCGATTTTCCAAATCAAGAGTTGTGGTTTATAAGTTTCACGACTTATACAAATTTGAAATTGCATACATTGGATATACTTCTATATCCTCATATTGAGAAAAGTTTTCGAGTGATGAACGAATTCCTTTTTTACTTTTTTTCTCTGCCATAAATACCCGCATACTTTGCATTGCCCCTTGAGTACCGGACTTAACTTCTACCGGAACAATATCCTCGCCCAACTGAATTACGAAATCAACCTGTGCGTTTGCTTGTCGTTTCTGACGTTCCCAATAATACAAATTATTTGGATCGTAACACGATGACGCTTTCATTAACTCTAAACCTACAAAAATTTCTGCAATCGCCCCACTATTCACAACTTGAAAGTCATCCGATATTAAAATTTGTGATATGTCCAATTTCAAAACACGTTGAAACAAGCCTGTATCCATCAAAATATAACGTTGAAATTTGAGATTAATTTCGGAACCCAATGGTATTCCATTGGCATCCGTGCGAGTTATAGAATAAATCAATCCTGCCATCATTAACAAATCTAAAGCCTGTTTAACCTGTGCATTGGTGGTTTGAACGGCTACGTGTTCATAAACAAACTTGCCTTTTGATTGATGAACAACAGACTGAAACACTTCGTTAATCCGCAACGCCGGAACACGCTTTCTATATTTTCCAAAATCAGCTCTCAACGAATCAAGAATGTCGCTCAATATCTTTTGGCATTTCAAAAAATCTCTTGACTTTGCATATTCTGCAACTACTTCCGGCATTCCACCTATAATCAAAAACGTTTTCAGATAAAAAATTAATTTGTCGTGAAACGGCTTGTCCAACGGCTTTTGAGGAGAGCATTGTCTATAAAGATCAATGTAACGATGTTCGCCCAACGCCATTAAAAACTCGTCAAACGAAAACGGAAACATATAAAGCGACCGGATTCGTCCCACTCCAAACGAAGGTAATTCCTCTAATGCAAACTCCAACAACGAACCCGCAGCTACAACATGCAATTCGGGATATTTTTCGTAGAAATACCTCAACGATGATATTGCTTTCAAACACCCTTGTATTTCATCGAAAAACAATAAGGTTTCGCCCGGCACAATCGGAGTGTTGTATGCGACTTCTAAGCGTTTGCAAATCTCTTGTGGTGAAAGGGATTGTTCAAAGAACGTATGAATGTCCTCTCTTTCTTCAAAATTCACTTCTACAA
>QMCD01001175.1_pt1 | contig 16491 bp, 16 predicted proteins | sample 1821841 | NCBI WGS metagenome assembly QMCD01 (sample SAMN01991225, study PRJNA193472) | Termite gut metagenome, whole genome shotgun sequencing project. | isolation source: worker | host: Macrotermes natalensis | reverse complement strand
ACCCGGCGCTGCTTCAGGAGCTGCGCGACGCCTGCGCGGCGTTCGACATGGATCGGGTTGATGCGGCTATGGAGCGGCTCGAAGCCTTTCGCTACGATAGCGGCGAAGAACTCGTCGCTTGGCTTAGGGACAAGGTCAACGGCATGGCGTTCGAGGATGTCTCCGGGGAGTGGCCGGAGTTATAATCGTCAGCGCTTAGTATTATCAATTACCTTGAGACGAACCCGTGATTGCGAAGCCGGCTTCATTCGATGCGGCAAGCCTCTTTCTAGCGGTATTGCCCGAGCGCTGTATTTCATAGATTTCGTTGTTATCTTTGATTTTAAACTGCGCAACCAACTCGCGCAGCATCGTGGATTGCGAACTCATTTCCTCGGATACGGCGGCGCTCTCCTGCGCGGTTACGCTAATCTGCTGTACTACCTGAGCGACTTGGTCGATACCGGTATTTATTTTTGATATTCCCAGGGATTGCGCCTCGGTTTCTTTCGCGATATCCGAAATAAGATGGCTGCTCTCATTAACTCCGGCCACGATCTCCGCTAGGCTGTTTGAGGTTTCTCCGGCAATACGAACGCCTAGTTCCGCCTTTTCGATCGAGTTGACTATCATGCTTTCCGTTTCTTTTGCCGCTTCGGCGCTCTTGGCCGCGAGGTTGCGCACTTCTTCGGCGACGACGGCGAAGCCCTTGCCGTGTTGCCCCGCCCGCGCCGCTTCTACGGCGGCGTTTAAAGCCAAGATGTTTGTCTGGAACGCGATGTCGTCTATTGTTTTCATTACCTTGCCAATCGACTGGCTGACTTCGTGAATTTCTTTAACCGCGGATATCATCGTATCCATCTGCTCGGTGCCTTTTTCCGCTTTAACCCGAATCGTATCGGCAAGCTGTGCGGCTTGGCCGGTCTTTGCCGTATTGAGCTTTGTCTTTTCTGTTATCGTAGAAATAGCGGCGGACAGTTCCTCCACTGTCGCGGCCTGTTCCGTAGCGCCTTGAGAGAGAGCTTGCGCGCCGTCGGCAACTTGGTGCGCCCCTGTCGAAACCTGTTCGGCCGAATGATGTATTTCGGAAAAAACCGAATGGTTCTTTTCAATCATATCCACTAGGCTATTCCCCACCGAATCTTGATTTGAGCGCGGTGAATAGGAGACTGTAAAATTGCCCGACGCAATCTGTCCTATGACATTAGATTGATCGCGCATCGCTTGCGTCATTTCATACATGCTCCCTTGGAGCAGTCCGAGCTCGTCATTCCGTGTTTTCTCGATGTCGGAGCTCATATCTCCTACCGCCAATTTACCGGCATGATTTGAAAGCGCAAGGATCGGGCGCACCAATTTCTTTAGACTCAAGATGACAATCGGAAGAAGGATCGCGGCCGAAACCGCGAATACAATAATCCACATGATGGTTACCCAATTATTTTTTTCTTGAGCGTTAACTGTTCGTATTGCGCCCACAATAGCGCCATCCTTGCCTGAAATCGGAATTAAGCGCTGTACGGTATCGTTACCGTCGATCTTTTCCAAAACCGTAAACCCGTTTCCTGTACTGGCGCTGATTTTGGACCATGTATCCGGATCAAGAGCCTCGGTGAACCGTTCGTCTTCATTCTCAAACGACATGAACAGCGGTTGATCATGCTGATAGAGAACCACGTCGCAGCCAATCATCGTTTTAATGCTCTGGAGGGTTTTCTCATTATCAAGACGCTTTGATAAAAACAGCACGCCTATTTGTTCGCCGCTGTACATAATGGGTACGCCGGCTGTGATACTAAAGCCGTTATTCGACGTCGGATACGCGTAGGAAACGGACTTGCCCGCCATAGCGTCGGCAATCGCCAGGGATGTCTTGATATTGTCTCCGAATTTTGCCGGGTTTGTAACTCTTGCTAAGGCATTCCCTTCAATATCGGCAAAGGTCATGCCGTCGCATCCTGAATAATCAAATGTAGATTTAGCCAGGGCAATTATTGCATCCGTATCTTTAGACCTAATAGCATGAACCATTTCTCCCGTCGGCTGGTCTGCAATCATTTTTGCATAGCCCAGCGTTGAAACACGCCATTCTTCAATAATCGCTAAAACAGTTTGTTCGGTTGATTCGGATATCCTTACGTTATTCTCGTTCACCTGTTGCGCCGATGTAAACATAGATATCCCTATGTAAAGAGCGGCGATTACGAAAAGCGGAATCACAACCAACATCATCAACTTAAAACGAATAGACTGAATGTACTTCAAGAACCTGTCCTCCTTAGATGCTAATACTATTGATGTCTGATGTTCCGAATACCCATTAATTTATAATTAATGAAAATTATACCATGTTGCCCCCCGAACGTTCAAGCCGCTTCTAGGTTTTAAATCGTTTTAAATCTAAAGTCGAATTCGCGATTACATGTTAGTCCGGTTCAGTAAAGCGGAGAATGAATTTATACGCTTTTTTTGATATTTTGATTCTTTTTAGATTACGAAGCAAAAATAGCCGTAATAAACTGGACATGCACGGCTGCGTGGGGCTATACTGAAGCATGGAATAGTTCTTGTGGAAAGTTTACGTACATGAATTTTGATATACGAAAGGGAATCCATTTAAATGAAGAAGCTGCCGCTGCTAATGATCGTCTTCTTGTTGGCGTCCATACTTGCGTCGTGCGTACCCGCCGGGATGACATACGCTGATTTTGCTCCGGCGCACGAGGCAGAGCCTGCGCTTGCGCCTGCTCCGGAGCCGCCGCCCGTGTCTACGCCCATACCTACGCTTGCACCGACGCCCATGCCGACACCGGCCCCAACGCCGGTTCCTACGCCTGAACCAACGCCTGAACCAACGCCCGAACCTGCTCCGGTTCCTACGCCCGAGCTTACGCCTTCTCCTACTACGGTTCCGGCGCCCGAACCTGAGCCGCCGGTAGCGCCCGCGCCGACGCTCGAAGAGCCGCGCTTTGAGTTCCTAAGCCCTGCGATAGAAGACGCGGTCTGTGCGGCGCTCGGAAAGAGGGCCAGCGAGCTAACAGAAGAAGACCTGTCGCAAATCTACGCCCTCGAGCTTTTCGGCAGAGGCCCCGACGAGCCTACTGTGCTTTTGACATTGCAAGACCTATTGTTGCTGCCGAATTTAAGCTATCTTCTTATCGACGGCTTCATGGTTTTGCCGAGTGACGACGAATGGCGCGCGTTGGGAGCGCTTGAATATTTCGATTATCTTGAAATCTATAATTGCCCTTCGCTCGAAAGCCTCGAAGGGATGGCATACTTAACCAAACTAAGCACGCTGTGCATCGACGGCGCGCGCATTGAAGACCTGTCGCCGCTATCGGGGCTGGAAAACTTGACGCAACTACAGGTTTCCGATTGCCGGGTGAGGGATTTTTCACCTCTTGCGTATATGCCGGAGCTCGCCTATGTTAATTTATCAAAAAACTTCCTGACGCATATCGAGCCCGCAAAGGCGATTTCCAAGCTCGACGCGTTCGTCGTAAACGATAATTTTATCACCGATCTTACGCCTCTTACAGAGCTCACAGCGCTTGTCGCGCTGGACGTAGCGGGCAATCAAATTTCAGACACGCAGGCGCTAAGTAAGCTAACGACGCTCGAATACCTGGATATTTCGTCCAACAGGCTTACGTCATTCACCGGTATCCAGCGGCTTACGAAGCTGCGCTTGCTCTTTATCGACAACAATGACGCCGATAATTACGGAGAGATCCTCAAGCTCCTAGCTCTTGAGGATATGCGCGTAGACGAGGAGCAAGTCAAGCGTTATCAAAGGCAGCTTGAAGAGGCGACGTACTCTGTTGAAGTCGTGCCGCTCAATCCCGAATTCGAGATGCCCGAGCCAAACGCGCCGACTTTGCCCGCCGATGGATGAGCGTTCCGTGGACTATATGGAAGCGGCCATTGCCGAAGCGTTTTATGCGATTAAGCTCGGCGAAGTACCCGTAGGGGCCGTCGTCGTAAAAGACGATATTATCATCGCTCGGGGATACAATCAAAGGGAGACGCGGCGCGATATCTTCGGGCACGCCGAGCTGTACGCGCTAAAGGCCGCCTCGGAGGCGATCGGCTCCTGGCGGCTATGTGCTTGTACGCTATATGTCACGCTCGAACCGTGCGCTATGTGCGCGGCTGCCTGCGTCGAAGCGCAGCTTAAGCGCATTGTATTCGGTGCGTTTGACGCGGATTACGGCGCGTGCGGAAGCGCCCTGGATCTCGTATCAGGACGATTGGGTAATACGATAGAGACGATAGGCGGCGTCTATGAAGCGCGTTGCTCAAAACTTATTTCAGACTTTTTTACAGCCAAGCGGCGGCTGCGCGTTCCAGGAAATTAAAGCGCTCATTTGGCGAAGGGCCGTTTCTGCGCCTGTTGTTATACGCGAAAACTTGAATATCGAGCGTCAAAGCGCAGTCGTTTTGATTGGCGGCGTATTCGCCGAGCGCCTCGAATAAAGCGCCTGCCGGATGCTCTATAGGATGCTTTCGTTGCCAATATTTGGCCCCCAATTCCAGCGCGAACGCCTTAAAAGCATCTTGTGCGAATGCGCCTCCCCTTAGAGCGACAATATGCAGCGGCGAAACGCCTAAATCTCGATACTGAGCTAAAACGTGTTTGAGCATAAAATCGGAAGCTGAACGGTATTCGCTTTTCATTGCGCACCATACGTAGCCGCTGAACATATCGAGCGCCAGGTACAGTGCTCCAAATTCCGCCATGTATACTGCAAAGCCCGGAAACGTATTCGCCAAGTCCGAAAGCGTAAGAGGAAAACCGAGCGGATCGCTTGAAAGCGCACGCTTTTCGCGCGTATGAAGGTCATGACGCTTTAAAACGCGGTATACGCTCGAAGCGCTTGTAGTCCTGCCTTGCTGCATAAGCGACCACGTAAGGCTTGCGGCCCCCCATTCCGGGTTTTTACAAGCGAGGGATACGATTTCATCCTCTATGTCGTCTTCGAAAGGGGCAGGAGCGCCTGCATCATCATCCTTTAGCACGCTTAGGCGGTACTCATTGAGCCAGCTATAGAATGTAACGCGGCTGATGCCGTTATCTCTGCACGCTTTAGCGACGTTACCGCTCTGCACGGCATCGCTGAGAACTTTGTCGCGCGATGGTTTATTTTGCATAGCGTACCCCCGAAAAATCATCATTGTATGCATGTTATCACCGAATATGCATGAATTGGATAAAATCGCAAAAGAAGTAATAAACTTATAATTAAATTTTAATTTCGACATGTGGAAAATATTGTCCGGTTCGCTTATAATATTATCCGGAACTAACGCTTGAAAGGATACGACATGAAACACAAAGAGATTAGAAACCTAACGCTGTCCGCGGCGTTTATCGCGATTGGCCTTGTTTTGCCTTTCCTGACGGGGCAGATACCGGAAATAGGCAATATGCTGCTGCCGATGCACATACCCGTTTTCCTGTGCGGCCTGATCTGTGGATGGAAATATGGGGTGGCCGTGGGCTTTATCCTGCCTCTCTTGCGCAGCATGATATTCGGCATGCCGCCCATATACCCTATCGCCGTCGCGATGGCGTTTGAAATGGCCGCGTATGGCTTTATCGCGGGCTTTTTATACGGACGCTCGCGCTGGCAGTGCGTCGTCGCGCTCTATAGGGCGATCGTCGCCGCTATGCTCGCCGGGCGCATCGTTTGGGGTGCGGCTCAGGTTATTCTTCTCGGCTTGGGCGGCAGCGCCTTTACGTGGCAGATGTTTATTGCGGGAGCTTTATTAAACGCGATTCCCGGTATTGTGTTGCAGCTCGTATTATTGCCCGCCGTTATGCTGCTTCTAAACCGTACCGGCTTGGTGCCGTTTAAGAAAGCCAAGAAGGCCGTTGTAGAGCGCCCATAAACATTCGCGAATAAACCTGATTGTGGCTTGGAGAAACACATGAAAATATCTGGCGCGGCTGAGGCGCTTAGACGCGAAATACAGGTGCGGCTTAGAGAAAAGCCGCGCCTAATCATCGCGATAGACGGGCGGTGCGCTTCCGGCAAGACGACGCTCGCTATGGCGCTTAAACGCGAGCTGGGCTGTAATGTGATCCATATGGATCACTTCTTTTTGCGCCATGAGCAACGCACCCCCGAGCGCTTAGCCGAGCCGGGCGGCAATGTGGATTACGAACGGTTTTCAGAGGAAGTTATTATCCCGCTGAAAAAGGGCGGAGCGTTCGCCTATCGCCCGTACGATTGCCAATCGCTTCGGCTGGCGGCTGAAATTTGCATCGAGCCGCACGCGGTTACAATTATAGAAGGGGCGTATAGCTGCCATCCAAGGTTTATCGATAAGTACGATTTACGGATATTCATGAGCGTCGAAGCGCAAGAGCAAACGCGGCGTATACAAAACAGAAACGGCGAAGCAAGCGCCGCTCTGTTCCGTGAGAAATGGATTCCCTTGGAGGAACAGTATTTTAAGGCCTTCCGCGTCTGGGAACAATGCGAAATGCGTTTTTAATTGCGCAAGGCCGCCCCTACGATTATCGCTTTTAATCTATTGATTAATTTGTTGAATCGCTTCCTTTATCGCCCGGATATGCTCGGGCGTCGTGCCGCAGCAGCCGCCGATAATATTCGCGCCAGCCTCTATGAGGGCAGGCGCCAGCCTCGCCATAAGCTCCGGCGTATCGGGAAAAATATCCACGCCATTCTGGTTGATGGGAAGACCCGCGTTGCCGTGAACCAGGATCGGCAGAATCGGCTCGGCGGCGCGCATTTCTTTTATAATATCGATCATTCGCTCCATGCCGTTGCCACAGTTTGTGCCGATAATATGCGCCCCGGCTTCGGCGGCGGCGTTAGCGGCCTCGGAAGGCGTTACGCCCATCATCGTGCGGTAATCGCCTTTTACCGTTTTTTCAAACGTAAACGTGCATATGATTTCAAGCTTCGTATGCTCCTTCGCTGCTTTAATCGCCAAAACAGCCTCATCGATATCGCTCATCGTTTCTATGCAGAGCGCGTCCGCGCCGCCTTTTTCAAGGGCGATTGCCTGTTCCTGAAAGGCGGCGTATAGTTCGTCTTCCGTCACTTCCTCGGTTATGAGCAATTTGCCCGTCGGCCCCACAGAGGCGATTACCCAATGATCGTCTCCTGCGGCCATGCGCGAGGCTTTGGCGGCGGCAACATTTATTTCGAAAGCGCGATCCTGTAGCTTGAAATATTCGAGCTTATATCGCGAGGCGCCGAAGCTGTTCGTTTGCACCATGTCGCTGCCGGCGACTAAATAACTCTTTGCGACCGCCGCGACGTCGTCAAAACGCTCTAAACACCAAAGCTCCGGGCATTCTCCTGCTTTTAGGCCCTTTTGAATCAAAAACGTTCCCCATGCACCATCGGATACGAGGACTCGGCCCTTTCGGACTTCACTCGCAATGGTATTTCTTGACATTATGCCGCTCTCCTTTCGAAAACACTATTTTTTGCCACCAATGCATTGCAACCTATCTTCCATGGACTTTTTCACAGCTATCGGATTGGCCGATTTTCCGAGTTTTTTCATGACCTTACCCATCAGAAACGTAAGGGCTTTTTCCTTGCCCAAAAAATAATCGGCTACCGCTTCGGGATTGTCGTTTATAGCCGCCAAGACGGACTCCATCACGGCGTCGTCGTCACTTTGCATAAGCAAACCCTTTTGGGCGATGTACGCACCGGGGTCGACGTTTTGCGTGAATACGGCTTCGATAGTTTCTTTATACGCGTCCCGGCTAATTTTGCCCTCCGTTACAAGAACGACGAGCTTCGCAAGCTTCGAGGCGTCAATATTCAATTCCTCCGGCAATATGGAGGAGGCGTTCATCAGGCGCATTAACTCGCCCGAAATAAGGCGCGCCGCCTCTTTAGGATTGCCGCAAAGCGACGCGAGCTCCTCAAACAAGCCGGCTATATTCCTATCTCCGGTTAATACCTTTGCTTCGTAGGCTGATATCCCGAATTCACCCGCGTAGCGTTCCCTTTTTTCATGCGCCAACTCCGGCATGTTCTCTAGAATCCTAGCGAGCCAACTTTCGCCTAAAGCTGAGTTCGGCAAATCCGGTTCGGGAAAATATCGGTAATCCTGCGCGTTTTCCTTGGAACGCATAGCATAGGATTCGCCCTTAGTATCATCCCATCGGCGAGTCTGCTGTGTAACGGTTCCGCCGCGATCGAGGAGCGCTATTTGCCGTACGGATTCATGCTCGATCGCGCGGGATACGGCTTTGATGGAATTCAGGTTTTTCATCTCTGTGCGGACGCCGAATTCGCTGCTTCCGCATCGTCTCACGGAAAGATTGACATCCGCGCGCAGCGACCCCTCCTGCATCTTACAGTCGCATATATCAAGATACAGCAGGATTTCGCGAAGTCTCTCCAAATAAGCTGCCGCTTCGGCGCCGGAGCGTATATCCGGCAGCGATACGATTTCCAAAAGCGGCACGCCGCAACGGTTGAAGTCCATAAATGTTTCGCCAGACTGCGAATTGTGTATAAGCTTGCCCGCGTCCTCCTCCATATGGATTTCGCGTATGCCTATCTTTTTGCTTGCTTCGCCCACCTCTATTTCTAAAAAACCACCGCTGCAAATGGGCGCGTACAGCTGAGAAATCTGATATGCTTTCGGCAGATCGGGATAGAAGTAGTTCTTTCTGTCGAATACGCACTCGTTCGCAATTTCGCAATTCAAAGCAATGCCCAGCCGCGCCGCATACTCCACGACGGCAGAGTTTAGCCTTGGCAGCGAGCCGGGCATGCCGGAGCAAACCGGGCAGACTTGGCTGTTCGGCTCGCCACCGAAGGCGGTCGTACATCCGCAGAATATTTTTGAGCGCGTGGACAGTTCGGCGTGAACCTCGAGGCCGACAACGACTTCCCACGTCATAGCGCTTCACCCCCTGGCCGGGCCTTATTGAACTCCGTGCGGTTCTGATAAACCCGCGCCGCGGACACGAGCTTCCCTTCGGAAAAAGCGCTTCCAACTAGTTGGAAGCCAATCGGCATGCCTTTAGCGCCGAACCCGCACGGAAGCGCGGCGGCCGGAAGCCCAGCTAGGTTTACAGAAACGGTATAGATATCTCCCATATACATCTTGAGCGGATCACCCGCGTTTTCGCCGATTTTATACGCCGTCCCAGGCGCAACGGGCGACAGTATCATGTCGAAGCGCCCGAAAAGGCTGCTGTAAGCATCCTTGATCAGCGAGCGAACCTGGAGCGCCTTTTTATAGTAGGCGTCGTAGTAGCCCGAAGAGAGCACAAAAGAGCCGAGCATGATTCGGCGCTTTACCTCAAGCCCGAAGCCCTCGCTGCGGGACATGCGGTATACGCCTTGCAGCGTGTCCGCGTTCGGGCTCCTGTAGCCGTATTTCAGTCCGTCGTAGCGCGATAGATTGGAGGAAGCCTCGGCGCAAGCGATGATATAGTATGCGGGTATCATATAGTCCATGAGCGGCATCTCGAATTCCTCCACGACCGCGCCGGCTTCCTCAAGCTCTCGCGCCGCGGCCATAACGGCGCTTTTTACGTCTTCGGCTATGCCCGCGTCGAAATAATTGCGGGGCAGTCCGATCTTTATACCGTCAAGGCGCTGCGGACACGCTTCTTGCCCGAAGTCGAACGGGCTTTCCAAAACGCAGGTCGAGTCCATATCGTCCCGTCCGGATATGATCGAAAGCATCGCTGCACAATCGTCGATGTTGTTACCGATCGGGCCGATTTGGTCAAGAGAAGAGGCATAGGCGACGAGCCCGTACCTTGATACGGCGCCGTACGTCGGCTTAATACCCGTTACTCCGCAAAAAGCGCAAGGCTGGCGTATGCTGCCGCCCGTATCGGAACCCAAAGCTAATGGAATCTCCCCGCTCGCGACGGCCGCGGCGCTGCCCCCGGAGGAACCGCCCGCTACGCGGGAAGTATCCCACGGGTTTTTTACGGCGCCAAAAACGCCCGTTTCACTTGAGCCGCCCATCGCAAATTCATCCATATTCAGCTTGCCTATAACGATCATACCAGCGCGCTCCAGCCTCTCTACAGCCGTTGCGTTAAATACCGGAGTATACCCGCCCAGCATATTGGACGCGCAGGTACACTGCATATCCTCCACTGAAATATTATCCTTTATGGCGACCGGTACTCCCGCAAGCGGCGAGAGCCTTTCGCCCGCGTCCAGGCGAGCCTGAATTTGACTCGCTTTAGCGCGCGCCTTGTCCTTTTCCACGCAAAGAAAAGCGTTCAGCCTACTATCCGATGCTTCGATCCTGTCTATATAGGCGTCAACCGCTTCTATAACGCCGATCTTTTTTGCCATGATGGCGGCCGATAGCTCTAAAGCGCTCATATCATGCATATCGTTTAAACCGTCCTCGGTGCGACGAACATACCGTTCGCGCTTTTTGGCGCGTTACGCAGCAGCTTTTCACGATCAAGCGAGGACGTTGCTACGTCCTCGCGAGCGTTCATATTATCATAAACAAGGCTATAGGCCGGTATATTTTGCGTATCGAGCCCGGAAAGGCTCGCCATGTACTGGAGTATTTCATCCAAATCGCCTAATAGCCGCAGTTTCTCATCCTCGGAAAGCGAGAGTGCGGAGAGCTCCTCCAGATACGATATTAAGCCGGCGTCAACCCGCATGGCGTTCCCTTTCTTCCAGTAAACTCGTAGGGCTGGTCAAGCTTATGCCTCTGCCCCAGCTCCATTCAACGACCGAAACGCCGCCACCCATGAAAACACGTACCCTTTGTCCGAGCGTTTTTTGCAGCATCATAGCGGCGACGCCTGCCACGCAGACGGCTTCGGACGTAACCGTTTCGCCCTCACCGCGCAAAAAGAGCCGCGCTTTAAGGGTTTGTCTGTCCAATACTTGTATGAACACGATGTTCGCGCCCTCCGAAAACAGCGCGTGATTGCTAAGCGCACAGCCCAGCGACTCGACGTCCACTGCCTCAACGTCGTCAACAACTACCGCGCCGTAAGGGGTTTCCAAGCGCATCGCCGTAACGCCGTAGGGCGTCCCGTTGACCATAAACGTATCGTTGATACACAGGGGTGTGGCGTTGTGCTCCACGGGAATCAACACGGGCTCTAGGATCGGATCCTGATAGTGGATGGTCGTCGCGTTTAGAATCTTCACAGTAATTTCCTCCTATACCATATTAACACATATTTGCTTCACTTTGTAGGGGCGATTTATACCGCGCCTTGCTCCAGCATGGCTTTGGCAACCCGCCTAAAGCCGGCGATATTCGCTCCGGCCGCCAAATCGCCCTTCATGCCGTAGCGCTCCGCGGCGGCGCAGCTTGAAGCGTAAATATCGTGCATGATTTTTCGCAGCTTATGGTCGGCTTCCTCAAAGGACCACGCGATACGCGCGCTGTTTTGCGCCATCTCCAGCGCGGATACTGCGACGCCTCCTGCGTTTGCGGCCTTTCCCGGTGCGAAGGAAACGCCGTTTTCCTGTAAAAGGCGCACGGCGCTAAGCGACGCCGACATATTCGAGCCTTCCGCGACAATTTCGCAGCCGTTTTTTATCAGCAGCCGCGCTCCGTCCTCCAACAATTCGTTTTGCGTGGCGCAAGGCAACGCGATTTCGCAAGGGATCGACCAAATGATTTCGTTCTCATGGTATTGTGCCTTTTTCCGGTATTCCAGATACTCGCGGATACGGCCTCTTCGCTTAAGCTTGATTTCTTTTACCACCTCAAGATCGATACCCTCCGAATCGTGTATATAGCCGTTTGAGTCGCTCATCGCTACGACCTTCGCGCCGAATTGAGCAGCCTTTTCCGCCGCGAAAATGGCGACGTTTCCGCTGCCGGAAATAACGGTGGTCTTGTTATTAAGATTCGTTCCCAGCGCGCCCAGCATATTCTCCGCCATGTATACCAACCCGTAGCCCGTGGCCTCCGTGCGCGCAAGCGAGCCTCCATAGGCGAGCCCTTTGCCGGTAAACGCGCCCTCGTATAGGCCGGTCAAGCGCTTGTACTGGCCATAGAGATATCCAACCTCGCGCCCTCCAACGCCGATATCGCCGGCGGGAATATCCATATCCGCGCCTATGTGGCGGAACATCTCGCAAATAAAACTTTGGCAAAAGGCCATAATCTCACGATCCGACTTGCCTTTCGGATCAAAATCCGCCCCGCCCTTCGCTCCGCCGATGGGCAGGCCCGTAAGCGAATTTTTGAATATCTGTTCAAAGCCCAGGAATTTGACGATGCTCAAATTGACGCTTGGATGAAAACGCAGCCCGCCTTTATAGGGACCTATTGCGCTATTGAACTGAACGCGATAGCCGCGGTTGACCTGTACGCGTCCCGCGTCGTCGATCCAGGGTACCCTGAACATGAGCTGCCGCTCCGGCTCCACGAGGCGCTCTAGGATTCCGGCGCTTTCATACTCCGGATGTTCGTCCAGGTACGGTTGGAGCGTAGGGAGTATCTCGGTCAAGGTCTGGTGAAACTCCGGCTCGTTCGGGTTCTTTCTCTTTGCTTGCTCAAGCACTCTGGCGGTATACGACATACTGATTCCCTCCGAAAATTAAACAACAAAGGCGCTTACCGACGCCCCGGCATATAACCGGAACAACGATAAACGCCTTTGTTTATCGATTGAGATTATAGCACGCGTATGTAGCGCTGTCAAATTATTTTTATTTTCCTACTAAATGCGGCTTTTATATAGTTGGGTTTTTCCCCGAATTATTGTCTTTCCAGGGCCGCACGGCTATATTCTTATCCGCAAGATACGCTTTCAACTCCCTAACGGTATAGTTTCTTTCTATGCGCGGCGAATATAGCATGCTGCTTATAATAGCCGCCTGCGCCTGCGTTTCGCTAAACAGCTCGCTCAGGTGCTCCGGCGCTCCCGCGCCGCCCGAAGCGATGACCGGGATAGAAACGGCGCGCTCCGCAAGCTTCATCAGCTTAAGATCGTAGCCGGATAATGTGCCATCCCTGTCGATGGAATTTACGCATATCTCGCCCGCGCCTAGCTCTTGCCCGCGCTTGAACCACTCCACAGCGTCCATGCCGGTAGCAAGCCGCGCCCCGTCGATATACACCTCGTAGCCGCTATGCGTAAGCCCAGTGTATTTTGCCTGAACGGAGAGCACGACGCACTGGGAGCCGAAAGCTTTCGCGCCTTCGGTAATAATACCCGGATTCCGGACGGCCATGGAATCGACGCTAATCTTCTCTGCGCCCGCTTTTAGCGCCTCGTACATATCGCCGAGCGTTTTGATCCCCCCGCCGACGGTAAACGGGATAAACACGCGCCGCGCCACTTTCTTTACGGTTTCGATATCGATTGGCCGTTTTTGGGCGCTTGCGGTAATGTCATAAAAGATGAGCTCGTCGATTTGAGCGTCGTACATCGCGCCTGCCATCTCCTCGGCGGGGGCGACGAGTATGTTATCCTGGAACTGCACCGCTTTTGTCACCATGCCGTCAATTATATCAAAGCAGGCGATAAGCCTTTTGGTCAGCACGACAAGAACCTCCCCAGTAAATTGAGCCCCGCCTCGCCGCTTTTTTCTACATGGAATTGAGCAGCGAAGATATTATCCTTTCGCACGGCGGCGGCGAACTCCTCGCCGTAGTCCGCGACGCCCCATATATCGCACATGTCTTCCGGCAACGCGTAATAGGAATTTACAAAATAGAAATAATCCCTCATCGTGGGATTTATCGGGCTTTCCGACAGGCAAACCTCGTTCCAGCCCATTTGCGGAACCCGAACTTTGCTTTCGTCAAAGCGGACGACGCGGCCCTTTATCCAGCCAAGACAACGCGTATTTTCTTCTTCGCTATACTCTAATAGAATTTGTAACCCCACGCATATGCCGAGAAACAGCGTCTTTTCATTAAGGACCAAATGCTCAAGCGCCTCGATTAGCGCCATATCGCGCAATGACCTCATCGTAGCCCCCGCGCTGCCGACGCCGGGCAAAATGATATGAGAAGCGCCATGAAGCTCCTCTTCTCGGCGCGCAAGCTCCGCACAATACCCAAGTCGGTTCACGGCGTTAAGCACGCTCGGCGCGTTCCCGGCTTTATAGTCGATAATCTTGATCATTTCGCACCTTCCCGAACTTTTCCTACGAATGACGTTACGCAGAGGATTGCGACCCCCTACAAAAAATAATTTATCATCGCGAACCTAGACGCCCTCATACGCTTTGATTATTTTCTCCGCGACGACCCTTCTTGCCAAACGCGAATCCATCGCCTGCTTTTCAATATAGCGATGCGCATCTTCCTCGCGCATATTCAGATGCGCGATCAAAAGGTATTTTGCCCTGTCGACGACGCGGATGTCCTCGATCTTTTTTAGGAGCCTGTTGTTCTCGGCCTGCATGCGCGTCAACCTATTGTGCGCCGCATTCGCTATTTTTAGCGACGACCACAAAATCGCCCTGTTGACGGGTTTGGAAATTGTCAGGACGCCGTCTTCTTCGCAAACGGCGGATACCGCTTCATATAGCGCGCTGTTCACGAGCAAAATAACCTGCGACGCGCCTTTAGCCGCTATATAGCGGGAAAGGCCTTCGCCTGTCTCGTCCCTAAGCGGCGCGTTGACCACGACCAAATCGAAATCGCGCTCCGAAAGCAGCCTTCGCGCCTCGCCGCAAGACTTCAATACGGCAATATCTGAAATAGAAGCCGCTCTCAATACATCCATGATATACTCCGCACCCTTGTTGGAGCTTGAGACGATCAGCGCGCTTTCCATTCAATCACCGCCTTTCCCACGAAGACCGTCTAAAGCACAGCAAAATACCTTTGAACGTAAAACGCGGCTTTATCCTTCGCGGCGGCAAATTCAGCCGCTTCGGATTTCTTGGAAGCGCTAAACTTAGCGAGTAATTCCTCGCCTAGAACCCTTGCCGCAAAGGCGCTTTTTTCCGCTATAGTCACAGCCTCTTCAAGCGAACGCGGCAAGGCCGTGAGCTTGCTTACGATTTCTTCGCCTGCGGTATAAAGGTCGGCGTCAACGGCCGGCGGCAGCTTCATGCCGCCCTCTATGCCGTCCAGCCCCGCGGCAATAATAAGCGAAAACGCTAGATAAGGATTTAGAGACGGATCGGGCGAACGTAACTCCATCCGCGCTCTTTCGCCGAAAGCGGCGGGGATTCGGATCAGCTGCGAACGATTTTGGTGCGACCACGACACGTATTTGGGCGCTTCAAATTTACCCAGACGATCATATGAGTTTGCAATAGGATTTAAAAACAAGGTAATCTCGGCGCTTTTCGCCAAAATGCCCGCGATAAAGCTCTCTGCGGCCTGCGAATGCCCCTCTTGCGCGGTTTTGAAAACATTGCGGCTATTTTTAGAGAGCGAAAGGTTAACGTGCATGCCGCTTCCGGGCGCGTCTGGAAGCGGCTTTGGCATGAAAGACGCGAACAGGCCGTTGCGAGCGGCGATCGCCTTGACCATCGATTTAAACGACAGCAGATTATCCGCGCAGGATAGAGCGTCGCTGAACCGGAAGTCGATTTCGTTTTGGCCCGGCCCTTGCTCATGGTGCGAAGCCTCCGGCTTCAGTCCCATTTCCTCCAATGTCAGGCACATCTCCCGGCGGATGTCCTCGCAACGATCCAGCGGCGCGATGTCGAGGTAACCGCCTCTATCGAACGGTATGTCCGTGGGCAGTCCGTCCTCATCGGTTTTGAATAGATAGAATTCGCACTCCGCTCCGATCTTCAAGGAATAACCCAACATTTGCGCACGCAGGACGACCCGTTTTAGCAGTTCACGGCTGTCGTATGCAAACGCGGTACCGTCCGGGTTTTTGATGTCGCAGTAAAACCGCGCGACTCTACCTGGCCCCGGACGCCAAGGCAAAACCGTCAACGTAGCCGGGTCGGGAAACAGCAATAAGTCCGACCTGACGGCGTCGCGAAAGCCTCTAATCGCGTGTGCGTCGAAGGAGACGCCGTTTCCAAACGCGCTCGGCAGCTCATCCGCCATAATAGCAATGTTTTTTTGAGCGCCGAATAGGTCGCAAAAGCCCAGCCGTATAAACTTTACGTCGTTTTCCTTCACGAACTCCAGCACTTCGCTCGCGGTCGTGTTCATGCATATCGCCTCCACATACGAATTACATAATCGTCAGGTATGCGCAATCCCTGTAGGGTCAACAAATCACTTCATCGTCAGGTATTCGTCCCGCTCGGCCCCGACTGACACGTACTTTATAGGGCAGCCAACGGCATTTTCGATGTACCGAATATAATCTATCGCCTCGCTCGGCAATTCTTCCGTGCTCCTACACTTTGAGATATCGGTTTTGAAGCCGGGGAGATATTCGTACACGGGTTTTGCCCTCATCAGCTTATCGCCGATCGGGAAACCGTCGCACCTTGCGCCGTCGATCTCATACCAGGCGCAGACGGGGATTTTGTCCATATACGACAATACGTCGAGCTTTGTCAGCGCAAGCTCGTTTGCGCCCTGAACCTGGACGCCATAACGACTTGCCGGAAT
>QMCD01001174.1_pt1 | contig 16492 bp, 15 predicted proteins | sample 1821841 | NCBI WGS metagenome assembly QMCD01 (sample SAMN01991225, study PRJNA193472) | Termite gut metagenome, whole genome shotgun sequencing project. | isolation source: worker | host: Macrotermes natalensis | reverse complement strand
GTAACGAGCAGCCACATAGTGCCTGAATAGATGTTCTTCCGCTCTACCCTGCCCTGGTTTTCCGCCTTCCATTCCTTGAAGTCTTCCACCATCGTGTCGTCCATTTTGGCGTAAGCGGGGCTGTACACTGTGTTGGAATAGATCCTTATGCCGGTCGCCGCCGCGATGCACGCGAGCAGCAGTATGACCCCGGGAAGCCACAGGCCCGCCGCCGAAAACGCGATCACAAATATGGGGCTTGCAATATAGAGCGCCGCCGACATTGCGTTAAATTTTGCTCTTTTTCTTCTTTCGATTTCCATTTCCTCATTATCCTCCTTTGTACGTTCGTACAGGCTGTTGATCAGTTCATCCACATTGCCCACACTTTTTTTCACGATTTCATATGCTTCTTCCGGCGACGCGCCTGTCGCAAGCAGGTCATGGTAGCGCTCCACCAGATTTGTATAGATTTCCTGCCGCAGTTCCACCGCCGTTTTTGTTTTGGGGGCGGCCGCAAACAGGTTATCGACATATTTTTTCAGTCTCTCTTCCATTTCATACTCCCTTCAGATATTCTATCCATTCAGATCAAGCTGCTTATCAGTTGCTTTGTTCTTTCCCATTCTTGCTTGTTCTGTTCATACAGCGCCTTTCCGAGCGGTGTTATTTTGTAATACCTGCGGCGCGCGCCGGTCGTCTCGTCCCCCCAATAAGATTCGATCATCCCGGTAGATTCCAGCCTTCTGAAAGCGGAGTAGAGTGTGGCTTCTTTCAGCTCATATTCACCGCTTGTCGTCTCCTGTATACTTTTGTTTATTTCGTACCCATAGCTGTCTTTTTTCAAGAGCTGCGCCAGTATGATCGTTTCCGTATGTCCTCGTATCAGGTCTGATGTAATGGACATCGCTTTTTCTCCTTTCCCTGTTAGTATATGGCTATAAATAATGTATATCATAGATCAAGTTACTGTTTATACAATATATAGCTTGATTCTTTATTTACATCCTATCACTACTTACATCGTCTGTCAAGGTATATTTTTGAAAAAGTTATTTTTTATATAATAGTACCTGCCCGGATTTCTGTATCTACTGTATCATTTGCGCAGGAGGGGTGTAAGTGTAGGATGTCATGAATGGATATGACAAATGTCATGGATGCCCCTGCCGGAACGCCCTTAAGTACGCGCTATTAGCGTACAAAAAAAGAGCCGCCGTTCTCTTGCGGCAACTCTTTCTTTTATATGACAGTGCTTTCTTTCCGCACCCTTTTTGTATTAAGAATTTTTATACTAAGAATTCTGCGGCTGCACGCCGTTCATTTCGCCGTCCTCCGGCTTCTCGTGTTTTTTCTTTGTAAGGGCCAAAATCAAAACCTGTACGACCACGATTGCCGCCATCCATATTGTCCATTCGTCCGTCATTTGCATGGGCAGCCTCATATCTTCCGTCAGCAAGAACACGATAACCGCGATGAGCATGGGAATGACCGTAAGCAGCCTTATGACGCCGCGGCGTTTCACCTGCCGTTCACTTTTTGCTCTGTCCAGCCTGTGCGTGTGCGCTTCGTCTTCCTCATCCTTGCGTTTTTTACCTGTGAAGTAGCCGGCCAGCGCCACGACCATTAGTATGCCCGTTCCTATGGTAAGCAGCAGGTTTAAGAGCGCCCAGTGCGCGTCGCCGCCGGAATCAAGAGGTACGGCGTTCTCCTCGATCGTCAGTTCTTCAGGCGTTGCGCCCTCCACATTACCCGAATCGGCGGGCACAGCGGCGTCTTCTATGGTCATGGTTTGCGCGGGTGCCTCCTCTGGCACGGTTGCCGTGTCGACAAGGTCGGCCGGTGCGTCGGCTATGGGCGCGGCCGGAACCACTGCGGGTGCAGCCGGGTCTACCGTTACGGGTACAACCGGAACTACAGGTGCAGCCGGATCTGCCTGTACGGCAGGCACAACCGGGCTCGGGTCAGCCGGATTCGGGTCAGCTGGGTTCGGGTCAGCCGGGGTCGGATTGGCCAGCGCAGGGGTCACTTCGATTTGGCCCGGATTTTCAAACAGGTTGTAACAAGCCGTGACGTCCGCACCGTCCGCGTTTGTGATCACGATGCCCGCAAGGTCGAACGCGCCGTCCGATGTGCCGACTTCCGCGCGCCGCGCCTCGTACAGCACACCGCTTACAGTGTCGCCCTCCGCAAGCCCGTCCGCTGTGTAGCTGCCCACGGCATGATCCGTGCCGTTGTACACAAACGTATCGCTGTTACCGTTTAAGGTGAGGTCACGTTTTGTGATCTCAAACGTACCCGCCGCGTAAGAGAAATCGTAGTTTTTGTGCGCGTTATAGGCAAGCTTGTCCGCGTAAACCGCGTAGGTTCCCGCCAGCTCGCCTGTTTCGCGATAATACGTGTAACCGATGCTGTCCTCATAAGCGAGGCCGCTGTCCGAACCGGTCAGCGCGGGGTCGGGTTCGCCATAGACCTTTGTAGCATCGTCTGGCGTCACCGTGACAGCTTTCGGGTAGATATAAAGATTGTTTAAGCTGAACATGACCCCGGCGTATTTTAAATGGGAGCCGACGTTTCCGTTCGCGTCCGCGTCGCCGTGGCTGTTCAGGTGTATCTGATAACTATACGCGCCGATAGCAAGGCGGTTTTCCGGGTTTAACGCGTTTATATCTATCGCGCTCTGCGTATCAAATTGTAACGCGCCGGTATCCGACCAAACGTAAGGGTGCGCTGTCGCAATGGTCTTGAAGGGAACGTCGTCCATGTCCTCTTCCAATATGCCGGTAACCGCAATATTGCCCGCGACGTCCGGGATGGGGTCGCCGTAGGTTAGCGTATAGCTTCCATCCTCAAAATATTCGCCGCTGCCTGCGGTAATGCCCATCGCCCTGGGCTGCGCGGTCATATAATGCTTGTTCGCTGCGGTGACCGCCGCCCCCGTGTGATTGTATATCTGCACCGTGCTGTGCGGCGGGAGTTTGCTTTCGTCGACTGTGAACGTGACCGGCCTCATTTTTGAATTAGCTTTTCCCGGGTTATCCGGTTCGTAAGAATAGCCGACCGCCGCCTCTATATCCGCCGCGCTATAACCCTCGGGCAAAATCTCCGGGTTTGTGAGCGCCGGGGCAAGGTCGGGTTCCGGCTCGCCGTACAGGTAGGTTCCATCCGCCACCTGCACGTTAAACACGATTTTATTGATCGTGATAGCATAGCGGTTTGCCGCCGTACCGGTGGAATCCGTGATGAATTTGCCCGCCGGGTCCTTTGCCCGCACGTAGACGGCCGTCGTGCCCGGCTCGGCCCGCGTAACCGGCGTATCGGTAAAAGAAGCCGCCGTTGTTTCCGTACTGTACTCGACGGTATACCCTTCGGGCGCGGTTACGGCAAGGCCGTGTTCCTGCCCGTCGTATGTGCCAGTGTAACCCTGCACCGCAAAGCCTTCCGGCAGTGTGACCGTGACCTTGTAGGCAGCCGCCGGCATCGCGATATTGCCGTCTTTATCCAGCACACGCACATACACGGTCTTTGTACCGGCCAATGTCTGCGTAAGGCCGGAATGGTACTCTGCCGGGTCGCCGTATTGTTTCGCGGACGCGGCGGAGGATGTGGCGTATTGCGCTGTAAAGCCGTCCGGAACCGAAACGGAAACGGAATGTGCCGCCCCGTCGTAGCCGCATGTATAATCATGGATCACAAAGCCGTCCGGCATATTCACGGTAATATCATATGCCTGCGGCCCCCAGATAACATAATTGTTGTTGGCCGGGTCGACCACGCGCGCGAAGGCAGGCGTACTACCGATCTGCGTGCGCGTAACCGGGTTGGCCGTAAAGCCGGAATAACTGTTCTTGCTGTATTGCACCGCGAAGCCTTCGGGTACGCCGGCCACGGTAAGGCCGTGCTCCAGTCCGTCATATGGGCCGGAAAAACCGCTTACCGTCACATCTGCAAGCCGGGTAACGGTGATTTCAGCCGCTTCCGGGCCCCAAACGACGTTTGCGCCCACATCGACCACGCGCACATAAACTTTCCTTGTGCCGACCGCCTTTTGCGTGAGCGGTGTAGTGTTGAAATAGCTAGGAGAAGCGCTTGATAGGGCATATTGCACGGTGTAACCATCCGGCACGCCGGTTACGGTAACGCCATGCTCCACCCCGTCATAAGCGCCGTTATAGCCGGAAACCGCGATCTGCGAGAAGTCCGGCTCCGCAGGGGCAATGGGTTCCGCCGCCGCAAAAAGCGCCGCCTGTTGTTCGGCGGCCCCGGCAGGAACAGGCGTTTCCGCTGCCGCGTCAGGTGTGGTTGCTTCGGGCGCGGCCACATCGGGGGTAGCCACAGCCGTATCCGTAGCGGTTGTGCCTGCTTCCAGGGCGGCTGTCTCTTCCGCCGCCTCATCCGGCATAGCGCCTGTTATTGTATCCTCTGTATTAATAACTTCCGTAACATCGCCCTCCGCCGGTTCAAGGGCAGCTTCCATCGCAAGCACAGCCTGCGGCGCGAAACTAAAAACCATAATAGCGGCGAGCATAATCCCCAGGAAACGTCTCTTGCTTGCATTTGTCTTCTTCATGTCGATTTCCTTTTGGTAACTTCATCGTTGTCTGTCCCGGTTGTCTTTCCTCGTTGTAATCGTGTGCCGAAAATCGGGTATAAACTTGACTGTATGGGTAATATAATACAGGGCAATGATAACTCAATCACACAGCATAAAGACACACTATAAAATCTGTGCTATACTGGTGACTATGAAACTTGGAATGAAACGGCTGCTGCTGTTTGCGGTCTTTGGAGGGGTGGCGCTCGTGTTGCTGCTGCTCAGTACGAAATGAAAAAGAAATGCTTCGCTCTGCTGGCTTGCGCGCTGCTCTTAACCGGATGTGCCGCGCAGGCGCAAACGCAGGAAGGGTTTGCGATGGCTACAATCGTCTCGCAAACCGTGTACGCGCCTTCCGGCGATATTCTGGCGCGCAATTACGATACGGTGCGCGTGCTGGAAAACAGCCTGTCTAAAACACTTCCCGGCAGCGATATTTACCGCCTGAACCATGAGGGCGGCACAGTTGTTTTTTCCTCGGCGGACACCGCGCGGGTGCTCGAAAGCTGCCTTTTTTACGCAGAGCAAACGGGCGGCGCGTATGACCCGGCTTTGGGAAGGGTGGCAGAGGCATGGGGCATCGGCGGGGATAACCCGCGCGTCCCCTCCGAAGAAGAACTGCAAAAGCTGCTCGCCGCTTCCGGGTATGAAAAACTGCGCATAGACGGCGACACGGCAAACGCGGGCGGCGCATGGGCAGACCTCGGCGGCGCGGCAAAGGGCTATGCTTTAGACGCGATAAAAGCAAACCTTGCGGAAGAAGGCGTAACGGATGCGCTCATCGCGGTAGGCGGTTCGGTTTACGCGCGCGGCAAAAAAGCGGGGGCGGCGTGGAAGGTCGGCATACGCGACCCATTTTCCGGCGCGGCGGATTACCTCGCCACAGTGGAGCTTACGGATTTGTGTATCTCTACCTCCGGCAGCTACGAGCGGGGGTTTACGCAGGACGGCACGTATTACCACCACATACTCGACCCAAAGACAGGGTATCCGGTTCAAAACGGGCTGGTTTCCGTTTCCGTAATAAACGAAAATGGCCTTTTGACCGATATCTATTCCACGGCGCTGTTTGTGATGGGGCTGGAAGCGGGTATGAAACATGCGGAGGAACACGGGATAGACGCCCTTTTCGTTACGGAAGAAAAGAAAATATACAGGACGGACGGCTTCGATTACGCGTTTACGCTGGTTGGCGAGGGATACCGGATTGAAGGATAGACTGATAAAACCGAGCGACGTCATTTTCACAGCGGCAGTCGTCGCCGCGTGTATACTGGTCTGGTTTTTTACGTTGCCGCGCGGCGGGGGAAGCGCCGCCGTTGTGCGCATGGACGGGCAGATTATGGCAAGGCTGCCGCTTTCCAAAGATACGGAATATGAAATAAAAGGCGCGTATACAAACCTGCTCCAAATAAAGGACGGCGGCGCGCGCGTCATTTGCGCAAACTGCCCCGGCCGCCAGTGCGAAAGAATGGGCGTGGCTTCTTCAACCGGAGCGGCGATCGTGTGCGCGCCCAACCATGTGAGCGTTACCATAGAAGGGGGGGCGGGTGTAGATGCCGTCACGGGATAGCAAAACAAGAAAGTTTGTGCTGGCCGCCGTGCTGTGCGGCGTCGCGCTGGCGCTTTCACTGGCAGATACTATGCTTTCATCCGCCGTCGCTTTTCTGCCCGGGCTCAAGCTGGGGCTGGCGAATATCGTCTCGCTTTACGCGCTCATGACGCTCGGCTTGCCGTATGCCATGCTGATCGTGCTCGCGAGAAGCTTGCTTGCGGCGCTTTTCAGCGGGAATCTCACGATGCTGTTTTTTTCCGCCGCGGGCGGCGCGGTAAGCTTGCTGGTCATGTGCTTGCTACTAAGGGCGCTTTCCGTGATAAAGGTGAGCGTTATGGGGGGCGTTACGCATAACCTTATGCAGGTACTGGTGGCGGTTTTTATCACGTCCACGCCGCAGGCGGCGTATTACCTGCCTGTGCTGGCCGCCGCGGGCGCGGTGAGCGGGTTTTTTATGGGCGTGCTGTGCAAGCTGCTCTTGCGAAAAGCGCACTTATACTATTCCGCAATTAAAAACCCACAGGGTTTTTAATGTGCGCCTTTGGCGCACAGCGCGTACTGCTTTTGGGCATTACGCGCGCGCAAGTTGTTCAATACTGAGCCACTCAAAAAGGAAAATCCTTTTTGAATCGCATTTTATGCGGTGATAGAAAAGCGGTTTTTGTCGCTTTTCTATTGCGGATTAGTATTATTTGATTCGTCGCGGGCAAAGGAATATGACAAAAACCCTTTGTAGGGGTGCGCTCGTTTCGTACCTGCATAGCTTTACTGGGTATTTTTCCCGTGAGAAGCGACGGCGGCGGCGTCCCACAAGTTGTAGGTGTCGGCCTGTACAAGGGCGCGGAGCATATTGTCCGGCGCGTTCTTATGGCATTCGCCCAGATATGCCATGATCTCCTTGCTTTGCGCGCGCTTTGTCGTGAAGTCTACCGGGCAGGGGTTTTTGGCTATGGGAATGTTCTGCCGCTTGACGGCAGCTTCCACATCCGCCTCCCGCGCGAGCACAAATGGCCGGATGAGCGTGATATTCCGCCGGGAAAGCCATGTTACCGGGGAAAATGTGTTAAGCCGCGCCTCGTACATCATACTCATCAGCAATGTTTCAATGGCGTCGTCCGCGTGATGGGCAAACGCGGCCTTGTTACAGCCCGCCTGCACCACTTTTTCATAAAGTGCGCCTTTGCGCATTTTGGAGCAGAGCGAGCAGGGATTTTTCTCCTTGCGGATGTCGAACACGATCTCCGCTATGTTGGTTTTAACGATATGAAGCGGCACGTTTAGGCTTTGCGTGAAAGCGCTGATAGTATCCGTATTGTAGCTTTCAAAGCCAAGATCGACGCAGACCGCCTGTAGTGTATAGTCTTTTTTGCTGAACTTTTTATAGAGCGTAAGCGCGTAGAGCAGCAGGGAGGAATCTTTTCCGCCCGAATATCCCACGGCTATGTTATCCCCGTTTTCTATCATATGGAAACGCTCGTCCGCTTTGCGCAGCATACCCAATATTTTTCGCATCTACTCTCTCCCGCTCCGATATTTTGCGGAAAAAGCCAGAACTTTTTCCCGCCTTGAAATTATACCACAGATAGTGTATTCTGGTAGGGTACGCGCAAAAGAAAGGACGGAGGTCGTTTATGACGGAAGCGTTGATTCCAACGTGGGAGTATTGGAGCGTGTTTGGCACGGCAATTCTTCCTATTTTAGAGCTAAAGGCGGCTATACCGCTGGGGTTTGGTTTCGGCATCCCCATATGGACGACTTTTTTACTGGCATATATCGGGTCGTGCCTGCCCTGCCCGTTCATCATATTTTTTATAGAGCGCATCATAAAGCGTATGGCTGTAAGCAGGGTGAAGCTTTTTTACAAATTTGCCGGCTGGCTTTTAGGAAAAGTAGAGAAACACAAGGGAAAAATTGAAAAATACGGTTACCTTGGAGTGTTTATATTTGTGGCGATCCCATTGCCCGGGACAGGCGTATATACGGGGTCGCTGCTTGCGGCAATGATGGGCCTTCAGCCTAAAAAAGCGATTCCTGTGGTGCTTGTAGGTAATCTGGTTGCCGGGTTTGCCATGATGGTGTTTTCCAGCTTTTTCTGGCCGGAACTCGCGCTGTGGGCTTAATACTTACGCCGCTTTTGCGGTAGACTTACAACTAAATAACTACCATGTTTGCCCATGATGTTTGCCCGTTTTTTAAGGGGCTGCATGGACACGGAGGGATACCGAAGTGGTCATAACGGGGCGGTCTTGAAAACCGTTAGAGCGTTGCTCACGCAGGTTCGAATCCTGTTCCCTCCGCCATAAATAAAGGCTCAACCATGCGGGTTTGAGTCTTTTTCATTTTTGCCGTATCGCCCCGTTTTTTAGGTTTGGTCCGTTATTGGTCCGTTATGGCTTATAATTTTCGTCTCACTTTCAAATAACTCCACGCTCTTCCCAAAACGGTTGTTAATGGTATTCGCGATGTCCTTTTGCCCCGATTCCACAATCGCGTGCGTATACCGGTTCAGTGTCGTGGTGATACTTGCGTGCCCCAGATTGTTCGCGACGCTGGCGATGTCCACATGATTATAGATAAGTATCGTCGCGTTCGTATGCCGCGCGCCCCGCAGCGTAATATATGGCAGATGATACTTTTTCCTGTGCCGCCTCATCCAATAGGAAACCGTATCCGGGTGTATCGGCGCGCCCTCTTCCGTTGTAATCAGGTGGCTGCTGTTCTTCCATCTATCGCCCAGTAGTTGTTTCTGCCGCTTTCTCCACTCTTTCAACGCAAGAATCGCCTGTTGCACCGGTTGTGGAATCATCAGCGTTCGCACGGATGCGGCAGTCTTTGTCGTATCAAGAAAGCAGCCGTCTTCATGCGTGTACAGATAGTTGTTCCGCACGGTTAAATAGCCTCTGTCCAGATTAATATCCTTATAGATATCCAGACCGCAAATTTCCGCCCTGCGCAGCCCCATAAAAAACGCGATGCATGCCACGACTATGAAACGTATATCTGCGCCCCTCAGCGATTCCACAAACTCGTCCACCTGTTCGTCCGTATAGAAATCATGTTCCTTTCGCGGCCCAACCGTCGGCCCCTGGCGGTAACAAACGTTATAGGGCAGCCAGTTTTTCTCAACCGCCCAGGACAGCACCGTACCGATGAATTCGTGATACCTGTGGATGGTCGCGTCGTCCAGGCCGGTTGCTTCTTTCACGGGCGCAACAATTCATCCAGCGTTTGGCCCAAAAAGCCGCATATCTTTTCCGCGGCGGTTCTCATGGTGTTTCCGGGCGCGCTTTTTGCCCTTTTCGCGGGAAAAAGCGCGTATATCGTACGTTCCGATATGCCTATCGTCCCGGCGGCTTTTTTACGAGACAGCTTCTTGTTATCCAATAACGCGCCCAGGTTCACAATAGGCCGATACTTGCTATCGCGCCTTATACCCGGCTGCTGTAGTTGCACATAAAACGCATCCAAATGCTCTATGCCCATTTTTTTGACGCGTATGTGCCCCAACAACGTGTATATCCAATAAGTAAGCCCCTTATACCCGGACAGCGTCGTCTTCTTGACCTTCTTCCCCTTGGTGATAACAGGTTGATTCTGCTCCTTGAACCATAATTCAATCAGTTCTTTCAGCCGCAGGTCGCCCACATTAATAAGCGTATCCTTGACTTCCCGCTCAAAATCAACAGCGGCCTTGGCAAGAGCCTTTTGGATTTTCACGTCCGACATACCTTCCGGCGGCACAAAGATTTTTGAAAACTCATTCTGTTTTCCGTCCGCGCCATAACCTCGGAAGACCCGGATAAGATATGACCCGTTACTCTTTTTCTTAACCGACGCCATTATCCGGCCCTCCTTCCACGGTATTTAGGCAGGTTTTCGGGGATGGGCATAATGCCGCCCGGGCCTTGTGCATTGTTGCCGCCCTCGCCGGTACTCAACCTCGTCAATGTTTCCAAGAACACATCGAAGTTGATGAGCACCTTGGTACCCACGTCGATGGTGGGAATGTCGCCGCGATTCACCATACCTCTGATTGCGTGTTCCGTAACACACGTATTCGGGTCAAGACGCTTCAACTCCGCGTGGCATTCCCGTATCGTCCTTGACTCAGGCTGTCACGTGTGCTACTGTTTATGTGTCACAATCAATTTGATTTACAATCGTTTTGATTGTGTTGACCTCATTATACACAATCGATATGATTGTGTCAAGGGTTTTTCAAAAATATTTTTATTATTTTTTAGGAGTGTTCTATGCCTACATTTCCAGAAAGACTAAAAGAGCTTCGTAAAGCAAAAGGCTTTACCCAAAAATCGATGGCGGAGTATCTGGGTATGGTAGAGCAAGCCTATCAAATGTACGAGTATGGTAAACGAGAACCCAACCACGAAACTACCATAAAAATTGCTGACCATCTTGACGTGTCTCTGGATTACTTAATGGGCCGCACAAACTACTGGCCAGATGCCAACGGTAACATGATTATCAAAACGCCGCCGGACGAACCGGCTGCGGGCAACGGCGCGAAGCCGTAAATTCTATACTTATATCTTTTGCGAGGGTGCAAGTGGGGATTACCTACAGCGAAATGCGTATAACCGAATATGAGGAACTATACGCGCTCTGGCGTTCCATTCCCGAAGTCAGATTGAGCAAAGCGGACGAAAAGGAACGTATTGGGGCGTATCTGTCGCGCAATCCGGGTCAGAGCTTTGTCTGCAAAGCGGATGGCCGCGTCGTCGCAACAGTCTTGTGCGGCAATGACGGACGCAGGGCATTCATTTACCATTTAGCCGTATCGCCGGCGTATCGGCGCAGGGGCATCGCGACAGAACTTGTCCGCCTGGCAATTAACAAACAAAAATTGCTTGGCATGGATAAGTGCGCCGTGTTTATATTGAATGAAAATGACACAGGAAAAAGCTTTTGGAGTCGCGTGGGATTTACCGCTGTTCAGGAAGCGGAAACAATGGCAAAAAGTATTTAGATACATTCACTGCAATGTTACAAGTTATATATTCTGGGCGACTTGCTAACGGACAAGCACATAACTGTAGACACAATTGAAACCGTTTTGGGCGGTGCGGATAAATGCCGCTTTAAGGTGACGGTGGAGTAGCATTATCCAACTCACACCAGCCACACCGGTACGCCCCAATTCTTCCGGTCAATCGGCAACAGGTCGTTTGCCATGCACACAACCGCACCCGTCCCTATTTCAATCTTCAATTGTTCCAGCGCGCCGAACCGTTCCGGCTCGGTTACGGGCGTCAGCACTTTGAAGTTCTTAATGGCGTCCGCATTGGGCGATGCCGTCTTCTTGATTTCAACAGGGTACAGCGTACCGTTTTCATAGATTAACAGGTCAATTTCCTTTTGGTCGCGGTCACGGTAATAATAGATGGACGGCGTCCGTCCGGCATTCAGGTAGCTTTTGTAAATCTCTGAAAAGACATAGCTCTCGAAGAACGCGCCCGACGCGGCGCCGCGTTCCAGTGTCTCGGCGTTGTCCCACTTCAAGAGGAACGCGCACAGGCCCGTATCCAGAAAATGGAGCAGCGGCGCTTTTACAACCCGTTTTAATACATTGTTGTGGTATGGCTGAACGAGCGCGACAATGCCGCCGGATACCAGTATGGAAAGCCAATTCTTTACTGTAGGCGCGGAAACGCCTACCTCCCGCGCGATTTCCTCATATTGAATCATCCTCGACGTCCGCGCCGCCACAACCGTCATAAAGTTTAAAAAAGCCATCTCATCCGCAACCTGGGTTAAATCGCGAATATCGCGCTGCAAATATGTGTTGATGTACGAGCGGTAAAAATCCGCATGCCCGGGCGAATTTTCATTGTACATCGCGGGCATCGGGCCGGTGAATATGCGCGTATAAACGTCCGTCAGTCCCATCTTCGGCACAACGCCAAGCCGTTTCAGCAGCCTGTCCTTATCCGTCGTGAACGCCTCGGAAGCAACGCCCGCGATTTCGCTTTGCGACAGTCCCAACAGGTTGACAATCCCCACGCGGCCGGCGAGTGACTCGCTGGCGTTTTTCATCATGTGGAACATTTGCGAACCTGTGAGCCAGTAATCTCCGTTGACACGGTTTTCATACACGCTCATTTTGATATATGGCAACAGCTCCGGGGCATACTGTATTTCGTCTATAAGCAGCGGTGGTGTATACCGCTGCATAAACAGCGCGGGGTCTGTTTTTGCCATAAGGCGCACATCCGGGTCGTCCAGCGTCACATATTTACGCCCGGGTTCAGCGAGATGCTTCAGCAGCGTCGTCTTCCCCACCTGCCTCGGACCTGTCACCAGCAATACGGGAAACGTGTCGGATATTTTGCGTATAGATTGCTCCATCGCGCGAGTTATGTACATATCACCATCTCCGTCTATTCAAAAATACTATTTTAGTATAGCCGAACAACCCGGATATGGCAAGCGCTTAGCGTAGAATTCTGACATGACTCACAATCTTTTATACGTGTTGCCCAATTTTCCCTCACCACGGATGGCTTTCCAGACCATATAGGATTTGAGGCACCTTGCCCCTAAGCATGAGAGTTGGCTAAACATCGCTGAGATTGAACTAAGCACCATGACTTCACAATGCTGAGGCCGACGTATTCCTGATATGGAGACACTTGCCGGTGAACTGAATGCATGGAACATCGCCCGCAACAATACAGCTGTTCCCGTGAACTGGCAATTCACCACTGATTATGCCCGCATTAAGCTGCACAGATTATATCCATATATTTAATTGACGCAGTGTACTAGAAACCCACTCTGCCAGTCGAGCCAAGATTGCATGTCAATCCCAGCCCGCTGGCAGCTTGCCTTATATGGTGTTTCAAAACTATTGTGCTGAAGCAATCTGTGCACAGCGCTTTACATACCGTAAGTCAGCCTCCGCGCAGCAGCATATATCGCCTATGGAATTCCGCCGTAATATTGCGTCAAAGTCTCTTTCCAATCCCGTTTTCACAAGCGCAGACGTATCGCTGGATAGCTTCGCGGCTTGCGATAAAAAGATTTCCATAGAAATTCTAAACGACTTTCACGTCGTCTATCACCGCCACAAGGGCAGTTACGGCAGCCTGTCTCAACATTGGGGCATATTTCAGGAGAAGTACGGCGCGTATATCACCGGGCAAACATTGTTCTTTGAGCGCACATACGACGACCCGTCCATCACAGATACGGACGAATGCCTGTATGACATTTATATGACCGTCCCGCCAAATTGCGGCTTAAAAAACACTTGCACCCTACAGGGCAGCAAATTCGCGGTGTATCATTTCAAAGGGCCGGTTCACCAGATATACGCCGCCTACCAGAGCATATTCAACGTATGGCTTCCACAAAGCGGCCATGTAATTGACGAGCGGTACGGTTTCGACATCTACCGCGCGGTCGATTGCGACGCCATGCGTATGGTACTGATTGCGGGCGCGGCGGTGTTTGGGCTGGTGCTGGCGGGCGCCGGGTGGTACGGCGGTCTCTTTGTGCAAAACGACGCCGTCGCGCAAATGGTACGTTTAGGCGTCGCCGTCTTCGGCCTCTCGTTTCTGTTTTCCGGCATCAATGTCATTACGTCATTTTACTTCACCTCTATTGGAAAGGCAATGGAATCTGCTGTCATTTCATGCGCGCGCGGATTGGTTATTTTATTGATATGCATCTTCCTATTCCCGCCGCTGCTTGGCATGACAGGTGTATGGCTGGTCGCGCCCGTCACGGAAGGGCTGACGCTGCTTTTGAATTTTGTTTTTATTCGGCGGGATAACCTAAAGCGCTTGTGTCCGCCCGAAAAGGCCGATGCATAAAATCCGTTTCACAGTCAAAGACACCGCCGTTACCAAAGAACACCTGCTCAAAAATACGGTCAGGAATGCGACTGAAAAATCAAAAATCTTGGCAGAAGCGGCAGAAATAAACCTTGCCACGATAATGTACGATATCCAAACCGAACAAATCATAACAAGGATAATACTTGAAAACCGCAAAACTTATGATATAATAACATCATATATTAGATTTTCATAACAGAGGTAGTTCTTCATGTACATCAAACGTCACATAGAATCAGCGGTTCTGGAACGCGCAAAAGAGAAAGGCGCCATAATCGTCACCGGCGCGAGGCAGGTGGGAAAGACAACACTGGTCGAAAATATCAAGCCCGATATTGCCCGTGTAACGTTTGACGATTTATCCGTCCGCACTCGCGCGGTTGAGGAACCGGCGGCCTTTTTGCAGTTGAATCCCCCGCCCGTATTCATTGACGAAGTGCAATACGCGCCGCAACTGTTTCCCTATATCAAGATGTCATTGGATAAAAGCCGGCAAAAAGGGGACTATTTCTTGACGGGTTCACAGAGCTTTGAACTTATGAAAAATGTAACCGAAAGTCTGGCGGGACGCGCGGGTATTCTGGAACTTTTAGGATTGTCGCTGCGGGAAATGAGAAACGAAAGCTGGAAGGAACCGTTTTTGCCCACGTTAGATTATCTTATGCGGCGTAAGAAATCCAAAATCAATTTGACGATTACCGAAGTATGGCAGATTATCCATCGCGGTTGTATGCCCGAATTATTTGTACAACCGGCGTTCAGTTGGCAGAATTTTTATTCCGACTATGTAAAGACCTATATGGAAAGAGATGTTCGCAAACTCACGCAGGTAGCCGATGAAGGGGAATTCCTGAAATTCATGACCGTCTGCGCCGCGATGACCGGGCAGCTTCTCAACCTGGCGTCCATTTCAAGAGATGTAGGTATCAGCGAACCGACGGCGAAACGCTGGCTTTCCATACTGCGGACGAGCGGCATCATTTACTTATTGAAGCCTTATTCCAATAACGCGATTAAACGGACGGTCAAAACACCCAAGCTCTATTTTCTTGATACGGGCCTTGCAGCATATCTCACCCGCTGGCTGACGCCCGAAACGTTATCCGCAGGCGCGATGAGCGGCCACTTTTTCGAGACTTTCATCGTTTCCGAGTTGTTGAAAAGCTATACGAACGCGGGTAAAGAGGAAGATTTCTATTTTCTGCGCGATAGCAATGGCCGTGAAATTGACTTGCTCATCTTTCAGGATAACACGCTGTTTCCATTGGAAATCAAGCAGCACTCGAACCCAACGCCCAAAGATATCCGGCATTTTTCGATGCTGGACGGAATAAATAATATTACAGTTGGCGAGGGCGGCGTTCTGTCACTTGCGCAAGATTTGCTTCCGCTAACCGACAGGCACAAAATCATGCCGCTGTGGGCGATATGAGGTTAGCGCCTATTTTGACATATGCGCCGCATTCGCCCCATTACTCAATCAATAAAACAGTATTGATACATATAATACAATGTTATACCATAATTCCTGCGTAATTATGGTATAATTATATCAATGGAATACAGCCACAAAGTAAGTTTGAACACGCTCTAAGAAATAAGTTTGTATGATTGTAGGGCATGCTTTCCGCGATTGCCTGCACCTTTGCCTTTGAGGGAGTTTTCAGAACCGTAGGTTCTGAACCGCCGGAGGCATATAATGCGCCGCAGGCTCCTTGACCTGGGAGGAATACCCGCGCCATAGGGGAATACTCGAACATTTACAAAAAAATCCACACTATACACTATAATAATAAATACTATAATACTATCTATAACTATAAATGAAACAGCGATAAATTACGGGTGGGTTAGTCACACCGCCACAAGCGAACGCATTGAAATTGAGCGGAAAATCTGATACACTCACTAAAACACTACAACATTAGGATCGTTGCATATTGTACAGTAAAATATTATGATCGGATTGTATAAGGCCGCAACGCGGCAGGAGCAGGAGGCGGGTTATGGAGAGCGTGATAGCGGTGGCAAAAGCGGCGAAGGAAGCCAGGCACAGCGTGGCCGGGCTTACGACGCAGGCAAAAAATGATATTCTAACGGCGATGGGCGAAGGGTTGCTTAAGAACAGCGCGCGCATACTTGCCGAAAACGCGAAGGATGTGGCGCATGCCCGTGAAAAAGGCCGGACGGACGCGTTGATCGACCGGCTGGCGCTTACGGAAGATCGCATACGGGATATGGCGCAAGGGCTGTTTGCCATCGTGCGGCTGCCCGACCCTGTGGGTGAAATACTGCATGGAGAAGTGCGGCCGAACGGCCTGCTCATCTCCAAGGTGCGCGTGCCCATGGGCGTCGTCGGCATCATTTACGAGGCGCGGCCCAACGTAACGGCGGACGCCGCTGGGCTGTGCCTTAAGGCAGGAAACGCCGTTGTTTTAAAAGGCAGCAGTGAGGCGATGTTTTCCAATATTGCCGTGGTAGACGCGATGGTAAGCGCGGGGCAGC
>QMCD01002106.1_pt1 | contig 16495 bp, 18 predicted proteins | sample 1821841 | NCBI WGS metagenome assembly QMCD01 (sample SAMN01991225, study PRJNA193472) | Termite gut metagenome, whole genome shotgun sequencing project. | isolation source: worker | host: Macrotermes natalensis | reverse complement strand
GCGTGGCGGCTTGGGCGGAGGCTTCTTTGGCGGCGGCGGCGGCGCGGGTCGCGCGGTCCGTCGACAGAACTTGCCTCAACAATGCCGAAGAATCTTCATAAGGCTTTTCATTCGGCGGGCCATCGGCGTACTGCATGATCGAACGCTGAGTCCGCTCTGTCAGCGAAAGCAACATCGACGACACGGTGCCATAATCCGGTTCCTTGATGACAATGCCACGCTTACCGGTTTCATCCGGTTTTCGCGAAAAGGTTCGGCTTGCCACCGCGAGAAACGAAACGGCAGAATCAAGCCGCTGGAGTGTCAAAAGACGGCGAACAAACTCTTGCCTCGGATCGTGAAAATCGTCGAGCCGATCAACACGACATCAATACCGGTCTTACAGTTAATATGTCGATTAGTGATTTCTTGAAACCAATTGTCGGCAAATTTTTGTTGCTTAACTTCAAATCTTTACGCACAGCTTTCATAAATTCAGTTAAATACATATCATGCACATCAACTGGTTGATAGAATATATTAGTTTTATTTGTTCATTAAATTCACAACAATTAATACACTAACCCCCTAAGCCATATCGACATAAAGCGGTCGTAAACGATGTAGCCGTCGGAGGATTTATAGATCAGCTCTTTGTCGATGAGTTTGCGCAGGGCGGTGTTCACCGAGCTGGCGGCTTTAAGGTTGTGGTGGGCGATGAACTCACCGGAGTTTATTTCGCGCACGATGCCCTCTTTGGCTATCGCTTTCAGTAACTTTATACTGCCGTGCGAATAGGCCGCAAGCAGGCTTTCGAAGTAGTATGTGTTTTCGGCGACAACTTGCCCGATTGCTCGCTGAACGGAATCCATGTCAGGATCTCCCGTATAGCTGTAAAGGCGGTTTAGTATCACCTGAATATACCAAGTGTGTCCATCGAAAGAGTCGTAGATATATGAAAAAACATCTTTGATGAGCTTGCGTCCGGCAAAAAATCCCGCTGCGAACTCATAATATTTCTCCTTGTCTATCGGGCCTATCGAGAGGGTTTGTGTGCTGTGGTAAAACGGGCGTTTGGCCGACAGGAACATCTCCTGCATCACGTGCTGCCGGCTGCCAGAGAAGATGAAATGGACGTTGTGCAGGTTTTGGATGTGGGTACGCAATGCGGCTTCAAGCCCTTTCTCCGGGTATTCGGCCACCTGTTGAAACTCATCTATTGCGATGTAGCAGGGCTTGTCGGCAGATGCGAGGTAGTCGAAAATCTCCTTGAGCGAAGTATGGTCGTTTGCAGCGGTTATGTCTATCATCATCTGCGGCTTGCCTGAAAGCTCATCTACCGTGAAGACAGGGCGGATGCTTTTTATGAATTTAGCAATGCGCGACATAGCCTTTTGAGGCGCGGAGTCGAGTTGCCCCAAGACCGTGCCGGCGAAAAGAGATATGAATTCGCTTTGGTTTTGCGTCGAGAATATGTCCATGTAGAGCGTAATAGCATCGGGCTGCTGCTCGCAGAGCTTATAAAATACGTTCTTGATAAGCCCCGTTTTGCCCATACGTCGCGGCGATATAAGCGTCAGATTCCTGCCGTTTTTCATTGCTGTGATTATATCGTCTGTCTCTTTCTCACGGTCGCAGAAGTATTTAGGGCTTTCATAACCCTGATCGAGAAATGGGTGGGTTTTCAATCTCTTTTTTCATATTGCGTATTTTCCGTTACGTTAATTGCGTTACGCAAATTACGTAATAATAATTCAAAAATCCAAAAAACACCTAATATTAACATCCGTGCAGAAGAATTTTTTATTGGCAGCATTTTTGTGGAATAACTCCATATAGTGTAAATATTGAAAATATTATGTATATTTGTAAAATAACTGCACGGACAACAAAATCTAAATATTAAAGAACCTTTTAAAAGAGAGAAATTATGAAAACAGGACTATTCAGAACCATTATCGCCGTAGCGGCAATCTCAGTCGCTGCCCTGATGACATCGTGCAATGCGCTTAAAGACGCGATAAACGATGCCACGGAGGTGGATATCGAAGTGCCCGACTTCGACATCAAGATCGACACCAAACTCGCCGTTCCGGCCGGAGCCGATTTGACTCGCGCCGATGGTGAAGGCGCACACTTCGCCGGCAGCTACACGATCACCCGCGCCGAACTTCTTGAAGACGTGGATGACTTTGCTTTTGACCTGATAAGGGATGTGAAGTTCGACGAGGTAACCATAAAGGTCGAGCAGGAGTTGGGTGAGATCACTATCGAACACCTGACGCTTGCGTGTGAAGGCTTGGACTCTTTCGTAATCAATGACACGCCTGTCAACAGTATAGGTGCAGCGCAGGCTGAGGCCCTCACGACGCTTGCCACAGGTATCGTCATGAAGGTTGTTCGCGACGGCGAGGCCACAGTTTCGATCGACGCCACATTGGACAAGCCGATCGACGGGGATACGGTCAGCTATCTGATAGCCCTTTCTGGCATCACGATCACTGCCGGACTCAATTTGTAGTCCGTAGCCGCGGGTTTGCGCGAATCAATTTGTAGCCGCAGGCCGCGAGGCCGGTTGAAGTTACATCGGCTTAGGCCGTTTGAAATGCAGGTAGCCTTATACAATAATGTATAAGGCTCCTGTTTTTAAGTGGAGGCCGGCAGTGCGATTGGCCGCGTTTTTTGCAATTCCGCCAAATACAGCTATATTTACGGGGAATGAACAGGCTATTCAAATATGTTTTCGCGGTCATCGTGCTGATTACCACGCTTGCTGCGGCGCAGACACAACGTCCCGCCCAAGAGGAGCGTATCTACGACCTGCTTAACCGTGCCGGCGCCTATTACTACAATTCCGACTTTCGCACCTCCTACGAACTGCTGTTGCAGGCATTGGAGGCAGCTGAAAGTGACGGCTACGCGGACTACACCGAATACAAAGCGCAGATATATGCCAATATGGGCAACATATATGGCCATTTCAATGAGTTGGGCATGGTGAAACACTACTACCGGCAGGCGTTGGAGCTTTACAGGGATACGATCTCCATTATAGCGACACTTAATAATCTGGGCTGGGCGGAGTTGGCAAGCGGATATGCCGACAGTGCATTCTATTATCTCAGCAAGGCGTCGGATATTAGTCATCGCCATGAGGACAGGTTCCTGCACAGTATTCAGAACAACATTGCGCAGTATTACCTCGAAAAAAAGGATTACGATTCCGCCGCCGAATATTTCCACCTTGCACTGCGGCAGGTGCGGCAAAACAATATAATAGAGAAAGAGGCCGAGATACTGACGAATATAAGTGAGATGCAATTCGAACTCGGAAGGACGGATTCGGCACTCTATTACACGGGGTTGTCGAACGAGATAGCCATGAAGAACCGGTTTCAGGCCATAGCGGCGCAAAATTTTCTGACCCTTTCGCGCATTGCCGAGTCGCAGGGCGACAGGACGAAGGCTTTTGCTGACTTCAAGCGCCATGTGGAGCTGAAGGATTCGTTGGTCAATTCGCAGAAGCACGGCGAGATAAACCAATTGCACCGGCTTTATGAAACTTCCAAGAGCAATGCACGCATTGCCAACCTTGAGTTCGAACATCGCATCAAGGAGCGCACCATAACCTATCAATGGATAGTATTCGGCGTGGCTTTGGCCATGCTGCTGACTGTATCGTCGATATTGATACACGTTTTCCGCCAGAAGAGGAGGCTCAATCAGGCGCATCAGGCACTCGTGCAGAAGAACCTTCAGATTATAGGGATGAAAGAGGAGGGCAAATACAGCAAAAGCGCCCTTAAGCATGACAGGCACGGCGAACTTCTGGAGAAGATACTCGAAGTAATGGAGGACACATCGGTTATATGCGATCCCAAATTTACTATCGACAAGTTGGCCGAACTCACATCCTCGAACCAGACCTATGTTTCGCAGGTGATAAACCTTACCATGCAAAAGAACTTTCGCGCCTTTCTGAACGGTTACCGCATCCGCGAGGCGCAGAAGCTCCTCTCCGAGCCCGATGCGGCAAAATATACTATCGAGGCTATCGCCATGCAGGTGGGGTTCAATTCGCGCTCCACATTCCGCGAAGCATTCCAGGAGGTGACCGGAGTAGCCCCGAGTTTCTACATTAAATTCCTGCTCAACCAGCGTCAATAGGGATAAATTTCTAAATCCGTCCGTAAATGGAGGCTTTGGATTTGGTGAACCGAACGCGAGTTCGGTATATTTGCATTTATACATATTCATAAACCTAAATGTAAAATCACACCAAAAACTTGTCCTATGAGAAAACTGTTTTATTTGAATTTTATCGCCGCCGCAATGGTGGCCATGTTTGCCGTATCATCGTGTGAAACCACGTCGGATGATCCACCCGTAGTTACAGACCCGCTCCCTGAAAGTGTCGAACTTAGCCCCGAGACGCTTAACTTTGCCATGAGCGATGCGGAGTTGAGCAAGACCCTTACGGCTACGGTACTTCCCGAAGAGCTGCCCGCAGAGAGTAAGGCCGTGTCGTGGAAGAGCAGCAACACCTCGGTCGCAACGGTCGTCGATGGCGTCGTTACAGCTGTCGGCGTCGGTACATCCGAAATTACGGTTACCACCAAGGTTGCAGGCAAGAAAGCGACCTGCGCCGTTACTGTTACCCAAGGCAGCATTGCCGTTACGGGCATCACACTGAATCCAAAGACAGGCACATCACTGCCCGGAGGTTACAGCGATGAGATAACTGCGACTATCCCCCCCGCCGATGCTACCAACCGTAACATCGTCTGGACTGTCGAAACAGGCAAGGAGAACATCGCGCGAGTGGAGTTCGTCAATGAGAACGACCCGTCGAAGGTGAAGATAAAAGGGCTCGTGGTAGGCGAGGCGGTCATTACTGCAACTACCGAGGACGGAGACCACAGCGACACATTCACTATGACCGTATCGGAAGTCCCTCCCGCAACCGTCACTATTAAAAACGGCGATACCGAGCTTGGCGCCGGTGATACCTTTGAGGTATTCCATGGCGAGGGCGGCACTTTGACCGCCGTCGTAGGTCCCGATAATGCGGGTAACAAGAAGGTCTTCTGGAAGGCTTACCGCTACTACGGTTCTACCGACCCCATGCAGCCACAAGCAGAGGAGATAGGTATACAGGATGCGTTCATCAACATCAACGCCGAAACGGGCGTTATCACAGCCCTCAAACCTTCGGGTACTGTGCCCCTCACCATCGTAGCTTCCACCGAGGCCAATGGTGCGGGCTGTACTCCCGTCACAGCGACCTGCAAGGTGGTTGTCAATCCGGTACTCGTGAACGAATTCGGCGGCCTGCCCACCGAAACTTTCAGCATCGAAATGGGCGAGACCAAAACCATAGTCCTCTATAATAATGTAACCCTTTTGCCCGCCAATGCAAGCTACAAGACTTGGAGGGTAGAGGCTGTCGCAGGCAACGGTTCGGTCTCGATAGAAAATGCCTATGCGGTTGACATTAAAGGTACGGCTGTCGGTATGGCTGTCGTCCGCTTTATTGCCGATAACGTCCCCGGCGTTCCGGCGGACAACTATTCGGTCGATGTCAATATCGAGGTTACCGCGCCTTCCAACGAACCCACTGCTGTTAATATAACCAGCATAGCTCCCGACGCCCTTACATGGGCAGAAACGCATACTATTACGGGTGAGGTTGCTCCCGCAATAGCAGGCCAGCAACTGCTTTTCGAAAGCCTTACTCCGACTATTGCAACCGTGACTTCGGCAGGTGTTGTTACAGCGGTCGATTACGGCACGGCAACCATTCGTGTCAAGTCGGCTGTCAAGGAGTCAGTTTATACGGATGTAAACATCACAGTCAAACCGTTGGGCGAAATCACGTTCCTAAATTCAGGCGCGCTTTATGAGATAAGGGACGCTTCGAATAATCTCGTTCAGACTTGGACCGACGCTGCTGTGGCATCTGCTATAACAACGACGGGCAAAAACGGTAACTTTTTATACAACGCAGGCTCTAATGGTAACTGGTTGAAAGATGCTGTCGTGTCTAACGGCGGAGTAGGCGGTACATTGTTCTCATGGGCCATTGTGAACGATTGGGGTACCGAACATATCTGCCCCGCAGGTTACAGTGTACCTACAGGCGCCGACTACCTCAAGCTCGACCAGACATTGGTTCCCGGTAAGACGTATGATTCGGGTGGCGGCTATACAGATGTTGCCGCAGTTGCCAACTATAAAACTAAGTGGAATCAGGCTTACGGCGGTTATTGGACTACAAGCTATCAGCAGAAGAACAACATTGCCGTTTACTGGACTTCCGAGGTTGGCGCAAGCAGTACGGCCAACGGAACGCAGATGTATTTCCACGCAACCGGCATGGTCTATCCCAACTCGACCGCAAATGGTAATGCACAAAAAAGGTATGCAGCCCAATTACGCTGTGTTAAAAACGAATAACGATGAAAAAGTTCGCTTTGTTAATAATGATGTGTCTCGGCATGGCCCTTATGGGCCTGTCGGGCACTTCGTGTGGTGAGCCCACGGAAGGCGGCGGCATAGCCGTTACGGGCGTTACCCTTGACCAAGAAGCCTTGACCCTTGCAATAGGCGGCGATGCGGTACTTACAGCAACCATAGAACCTGCCGACGCCAACGATAAAAGGTTGGTTTGGACCTCTTCAGCCCCAGAAGTAGCCACGGTCTCGGCCGGTTATATCGAAGCCCTCTCGGTAGGCTCCGCCACCATTACCGTAACGACCCGTGAAGGCGACTTTACCGACGCCTGTGAGATAACCGTAACGGCATCGGTCACGAATATCGCATTCAAATGGAATACCGCCACCGTCGAAGTAGGCGGCCTGCCATACACCATGCAAACCACAGTTACTCCAGAGGAGGCGGGCAATAAAGACCTGATGTGGACTTCGGGTAATACGGACATTGCGGTAGTCGGCAGTGCAGGTGAGGTTACGGGTGTCGCAGCCGGTAAAACCACCATCACCGCTACGGCGGCCGACGGAAGCGGCATATCCGCATCGTGGACGGTTACGGTACTATACATGCCCGACATGTCGGGATGCAGGACCAACGACCTGCGTTGGGGGCCTGATCTTGGCGTCGTGTCGTTCAAAACCGACAGAACATGGCAGACGGGCGACCTGCTATGGTCAGACGTCGTGATGTCGTCGGTATGCTCGGATAGGACGTCGTACCTCGGCCGCGACAGCGATATGGTGCAGTACTATTGCGACTGCCGCAAGGGTAACGATGGTTTCGGCGACCTGTTCTCTTGGTGTGGTATGGCGGTTGCCCGTCAATCGCTCTGCCCCGATGGTTGGCGGATACCAACTATGGATGACTTCGTAGCGCTCGACAAAGCGCTCGGCGGTACGGGCGAAAATCGTCCGTTCCTCTCCCAGACAGGCCCCGATATTCCCATACTTGCCAAATATACGGGAGAAGAGTGGGGCGGCGGCTACGGCGGTAATGCCACTTGGGACAATATACTCGCTAAACCGAATGTGGAGGCCTACTATTGGGGGCAGTCGGTCGAGGCGAGCATGCCCACATACGGAATGTACCTCGGTTTCAAAACCAACGGCCATATATTCGTAAAGCAGAGCAGCCGTAAAGACTTCGGCATGCCTGTACGTTGTGTCCGTTAAAAGAAATGAATATAATAATGAAAAAGCTTATATTTTTTGCCGTGGCCTTTATGGCTGCGGCATGCAGCTCGTCCGATGCTGAATATTTTCCGATACAGGCATCGATAGATGGCGCAAGCGTGAACAGGTGCCTTTCGGAGAGCGTCACACTCGCTGCATTCTCACAACTTGCCGCATCGTATGAGTGGTACAGGGACGGAGAGGTTATCGCAGGCCAAAATTCAGGCATGCTTACCGTAACCCAGAGTGGCACATATACCGTGGCGGGGATAAATGACAAAGGCAAAGGGCTTACCAGCGCTCCCCACAGGGTCGATATTACCACCTGCGCAGTAACGCTCTCGGGCGAGGAGGCCAACGTATGTCCCGAGGAGACGGTGATGCTGACTGCCAAGGCCTACGACACATCGACGTTCATTTGGAAGAAGGACGGACAGGTCATCGAAGGCGCGACATCGTCGGTTTTTTACGCCGAGGAGAACGGTTCATATACGGTCGCACCGATTTACCGCGATGAGGCAGGGCCGGAGAGTGAAGCAATGCAGGTAAGACTGACAACTTGCAGGTTTATAGACGCTATCGTGGGAGATTGGTATGTTGCCAATGAGAAGTGGATATGGACTAACGACTTCTACGACGGCAAGCACAACATCACTATCGAAAAGGTGGACGACACCAATATCAAGATACATAACTTCACAGGAGAGAATATTGATGCACAGATTGTCATGGCTACTGTCGATAACGACGAGCGCACCATTACGATACCGTACCAGCCGATAATTACCGACGGTTCCAATATTGCCGATATATACCTTGCGGCAATTGTGGTCAGTTCGGCCCCGATGCACAGCATCGGCGTTGGCATAGGCACGCTTCCCGTCGTGGGTAAAGGTAAGGGCATGACGATAACATTCCCCGGCACGATCGAGATCGCTCCACCTAAACAGACCGTAACTTACATCGGGACGTGGCAGACCCTTGCGTTTAGAAAGGGTACCGAACCAATACTCGCAAACCTGTATGGCACCGATATGGTGGGCATGGAAACTGTTTGGAAAAAACTATAGAGATAGAGACCATGAAAAAAAGTATAATAAAATTGGGAATCCTGTTTTTTTGTAAGGCGGCGATCATTTTGGCCGCTGCACCGCTGCTTGCGCTGACGGGCTGCGAGTCGGAGCAAGAATCAGGTACGGAGTTCGTCACTCCTGCCGACGCAGGGACAATCGACGGGCCCGAAGGGTTCTACGTCGGAGAACAAGCGATACTTACCGCCCCCGACGTGGAATATGCAACCTCCTACAAGTGGTACAAGGAGAGTACGCCGATAGCCGGACAGACGGGTAAGACATTGGAAGTTTCGGAGGAAGGCATTTACCGTGTTGCAGGTGTCAATTGGCTCGGCGAGGGTAAAGCAAGCCCTGCAAAGGCGATGCGTACCCTTACATTCACCGACAGGCTGGTAGGCGAGTGGGAGTGCAAGGAGTTTTGGGTACAGTTCGATCAAGCAACACAGACCGACCGTATATACACCAACGACCACACAGTTTATATAGAACGCACGGGTGATCTGTGGGAGAACAAGATAGCCATATACAATTTCTTCGAGGCAAACCCTCCGGGTACGTACACCGCTTTTGCCGAAACCATTGTTTATAATGGAGAGATACTCAAAGCGAACGGCGACACGGTGGTAGCAATTGTCGATGAGGCAACGAAGACGATCCTCATCCCGACCTCGTGGCGTTTCACCCCGTCGTGGATGATGGACATCAATACCGAGTTGTGCCCGATGATATACGACAGTGCTTGGGAGGACAATTGGGGCGAGGTTTTTCCGCCGCAATATGTTGAAGATCTGCCCGACGGCGGCTTTAAGGTTGAGTTGGTCGTAGGGCCGCTCGTGGCATACATAGGGCAGGAGCAGACCCCATACCACTACTCATATATGATAGCGGAGACATCGTCTACCGGCTATTTCGACCGTTTAGCCGTAGCCATAGGTACAACATGGACTAAAAAATAATATGAAGATGAAGAAATTATTGATATTATTTGCGGCTATATTACTTATGGTAGCCTGCGAAAAGGAGAATGTCGGCGGCGACCCGTCGAAATTTCCTGCCGTTGCCGGTGAAATTACTGTATCAGGCCCACTATATGACGGTTATTCTATCACGCTGTCTATAGACGAAATCGCAGAGGCAATCACATATAAATGGTATAAAGACGGCTTGCAATACCAGAATACCGCATCGCGCGAACTGACTGTCAGTGAGCAGGGTATATATCGTGTGGCCGGAGTTAACAAACAAGGCGAAGGGGTGTCGAGCCCCGAACAGGAGATTGTCTTTAGCACCGAAAAGTTATTGATAGACCGTATGGTCGGTACGTGGAACGCAAAGGAGTATATTGCTTTCCCAAATAACAACAGCGTGCGCTTCAACAACCACACAGTGACTATACGCAAAGTCGACGACAAGACTGTTGAGATATCCAACTTCACGTGGCGCAACTATCCCGACCCTACCGGTGCCGGTGAAATAGGCGATACACTGAAGGCGCAGATCGACAACGAGAATTCGACAATGTATATCCTTCCTCCGGCACAGTTCCTGCCTACATGGGTCGAGGATTATGCTACGCTTCTCTTGCCCGCCTTTTCGGAGGTTACGAGCGAGAATGTCGGCCGGCAGTTTCCGCTGCAAACAGTTACGGAGGATGGTAACGGTGGGTTGAGGATCGTATTCTACACGGGTGATCATACCAAGAATATAAATGCAAACGGGACTACGATAACAGTGCCTATAACTTACTATGTGGCCACTACTCAAAGGGGGTTCTTCACCGGAACATTGGCTTACTACATGGATACTGTCTGGACTAAACAATAGCCAGTCAATGACGGAGATACCACGCGCTTTTGTTATCCTGAGCTAAGCCATAGGCGTAGTCGAAGGATCTCATAAAACAAACAGGCAGTTCATTGAGAACTGCCTGTTTGTTATTTATAGGTTTTACTACGCGCTTACTCCTCCGTCTGCAATTCGGCTATCGGCTTGTCGGTGGCTTGGAATATCGCCCTCGAAGTGTTGCCCTCGAAAAGGTAGAGCTTGTCGCCGTCGAATTGGTATAACGTAATCTTTTCGAACATGCCGAAGAACGGCGATTCGATGCCGCCGTCGAGGCAGGCCATCATGGTCGATGCCACAGGGCCTATCTTGATGCCGCCGTTGGCATTGATGACCTGATATGGGCCGAAGTAGCGGTTGCACTCGCCTACACCGGCGATACGCCCCGTCGAGAGGAAGGTTAGTTCATACTTGTCGGCGGCCTCGATGCTTTGCCCGTCGAATTGGATAAGTTTCCAAACTACGCTCTGGAGGCGGCCTTCGGATGGCACCTGCTGTTTGCGTACATTCTTTCCACATCCTGTAAATACAACTCCTGCGAGGGCTATAACAGCCAAAAATTTCAATGTTCTCATTTTTCTTTACTTTTTAATTTTACAAATACGTATCTTTGCTATGTTTTCAATAATTAACAATCAAAACATGAAAAAAGTCATCTCATCGAACGGCGCACCCAAGGCGGTAGGCCCCTATTCGCAAGCCATAGAGGCAGGCAATACACTCTATATCTCCGGACAGCTTCCGGTAAATCCGGCCGACGGCACCATTCCGGCAACGATAGAGGAACAAACCGCCCGCTCGCTCGAAAATATCAAGGCTATTCTCTCCGAAGCAGGTTATTCGCTCGACAATGCCGTTAAAATGACGGTACTCCTCGACGATATCGGCAATTTCAGTGCCATGAACGGGGTCTATGCCAAATATTTTACCGGTGACATGCCCGCTCGCGTATGCTATCAGGTGGCGGCACTCCCGATGGGTGTAAAGGTAGAGATAGAGACCATTGCTGTTAAGTAATCAAAGTCTTTATTCCGATTGCTCGAAACGGCTTTGGAACGCATCTCCGGCCTCTTTGCTAATCCACTGCCAGCGTACGATTATGCATACTACGAGCAGTACGATTATAAGAAGCATGACCTTTGCCTGACGGTTGAGTGATTTGAACCATTTTATCATATCCGCAAAGATAGTGAAAGCCGAGAGACAAGCCAAATTTATTTAGGCTTGTCCGAGGCGCATCCTATCTAAATCAAACGAAGTGCAGAAGTATATTGGATGAAAAAAACGGAATTTGACGATGGGGCGATGTTGCCTCTTGTCGAAGATTTCTACACGATACAGGGCGAGGGGTTTCACAGCGGCAAACCGGCATATTTTATAAGGTTGGGCGGTTGCGATGTTGGGTGCAGTTGGTGCGATGCCAAGTTCACATGGAATGCGCGCATGTTCCCGCCGGTGAGTGTCGATGAGATAGTCGAAAGGGCGGCATCTCACGAAGCGAGGGCCATAGTGATAACCGGAGGCGAACCACTTAAATATCCGTTGGGGCTGCTGACCGAACGGCTGCATGGCCGCGGGTTGGAGATATTTCTCGAAACATCGGGCTCACAGCCCTTGAGCGGCACATTCGACTGGATATGCCTCTCCCCCAAGAGGCAGTGCCCGCCGCTGGAGGAGGTATGCCGTGCGGCCGACGAGTTGAAGGTTATAGTCGAAGGCCCCGACGATCTCCGGTGGGCTGAGGAGAATGCAAGCAGGGTGGGCGACGGATGTATGCTTTTCCTGCAACCCGAGTGGAGCCGCTACGGAGAAGTGATTGCCGATATAGTTGAATACGCCAAGCGCAACCCGAAATGGAACGTTTCGGTGCAGGCGCACAAGTTTATGAATATACCATAAATAATTACGAATTACGAATTAAAAATTACGAATTCAATTATTATGATACGGAAGATTTGGAAGAAATATAGGATTGGGGTTGTGGTGACGGCGGTTTTTGCGGTGTTCATCACTTTCGTTGCACCCAACAACCTCATAGACTCCGCCCGTATCAGCCGCAGCATCGGGCGTATGGAGCGGGAACGCAAGTATTTTCATGACAAGGCGAAAGAGGACAGTACGTTTCTTGAGAACCTCAAGGACGACCGATTCCTCGAAAAATATGCCCGTGAGAAATTCTACATGAAACGCAAAGGCGAAGAAATTTACCTTATAGAAGAATAAGATAATTTGGAAATTTGGAAATTTGGAAATGATTGTCGTAAAATTTGTCATCCTGAACCGACGCTCAAATGATGGCGAAGTCGTGCTTGCACGAACTTCGCCGAGTGAGGAGGAGGAAGGCTGAAGGCCAACATCCGTAGTGAAGGATCTACCTAATACTCTTTTTTATCCTTTATAAATTATAATTTCCATTGTCCATTTTTTTAAAATGAAACTGCTTATAATAAACGGCCCTAATCTGAACCTGTTGGGCAGGCGCGAGACACACATATACGGCGGCAGGGAGTTTGGCGACTACCTCGATGAGTTGCGCGGCAGGTACGCCGGTACAACCATCGACTATTACCAGTCAAATATCGAGGGGGAGATAATCAATGCCCTGCAACAGGCCGATGGACACTACGACGGCGTGATACTCAATGCCGGAGGCTATACCCACACATCGGTGTCGATAGCCGATGCGGTTGTTGCCATAGGCGTTCAGGTGGTCGAGGTGCATATTTCGTGCATACTCGCCCGAGAGGAGTTCCGCCACACGTCGCTCATCGCTCCCCGATGTGCAGGTACTATTATGGGATTCGGGTTGGACTCTTACCGCTTGGCAGTCGAAAGCTTTATCAAATAACTATATGAACAGGAAAACAAAGATCGTTGCTACAATATCGGACCGCAGGTGCGAAGTGGAGTTCATAACGTCTCTCTATGAGGCAGGTATGAATGTCGCCCGCATAAATTCGGCGCATGTTACCACCGAGTCGGCCGACCGCATGGTCGATAACATCCGCAAGGTGTCCGACAAGATAGCCATAATGATAGACACCAAGGGGCCGGAGATACGCACTACCGCGATAGGAGAGGAGTATTCAGGCCGTATTGCAGTTAAGGCGGGCGACATGGTGAATGTTGCGGGTACGGCCGACAACATACCGTCGTCGCCGGAGTTGGTCTATTTCAACAATCCGCGCCTGTACGACCATGTTCCCTTGGGAGCGTCTATCCTTATCGACGACGGAGCATTGGAGATGTCGGTCGTGGAGAAGCGTGACGGCGTGCTTAGGTGCCGCATTGTGAACAACGGTGTTATAGCCTCGCGCAAGAGCGTCAATATTCCGTGCGTCAGCCTCGACCTGCCGTCGGTAACCGACCGCGACCGCAAATTCATAGAGTGGGCCATAGAGCGCGACCTCGATTTCATAGCGCACTCATTCGTGCGCAGCGCGGAGGATGTACTCGCCGTTAAGGAGATAATAAATGCCCATTGCAGCCCGATAAAGGTTATATCCAAAATAGAGAACCGCGAGGGGGTGGATAATATAGACGATATACTTCCTGAAACTTATGGTGTTATGGTGGCTCGCGGCGACCTCGGAGTGGAGATTCCTGCCGAGGAGTTGCCTGTCATACAGCGCACGATAGTGCGTAAGTGCATCGAAAGCCGCTCGCCGGTGATAATTGCCACACAGATGCTCCAATCCATGATAGATAATCCGCGCCCCACGCGCGCCGAGGTTAGCGATATTGCAAATGCGGTATATCAGCGCGTCGATGCGGTGATGCTTAGCGGAGAGACCGCTTCAGGTGATTATCCTGAGGAGTCGGTAAGGACTATGGCGCGGGTGGCCGTTTCGGTGGAGAACGACCCGACGAACCTGCCTTCGATAGATGTTAATAAAGTCCAGATTAATAACGAGATAGTGGCGCAGTTGGCGCGTTCGGCTGTTAGGGCGAGTATCAACCTGCCTGTCAAGGCCATAGTTGCCGATACCACGACAGGCCGCACGGGACGCTATTTGGCCGCTTTCCGCGGACATAATCCAGTATTCGCCATGTGTTACACCCGGAATGCGATGAGGACTTTGGCTCTCTCTTACGGGGTGCAGCCCATGTATTGCGAGCCGTCGCGCGACCACACATCATTCCTTAAAAATGCGTTGGGAACGCTTGAGGAGAGCGCCTATCTCGGCAAGGAGGATATCATAGTGGTCATGGGAGGCGACTTCGGTGTTACCTCCGGCGCCTCATTCATAGAGATAGCAACCGTGAACCAACTGCAAAACAAGATCAAAAGCTTTATAGGCTTAAAGGAAATGGAAAATTGAAAATGACGAAGACTCGGCAGTATTTATGGTAAAAGCCAAATTTTCCATTTTGCATTTTCCATTTAAGTAACGTGGACTTTCGTAAGCATGTAGTCAGTGGTATGGCATGGACGGCTGCCGAGAAGGTGGGTGGGGTGCTGTTCCGTTTTGCGGCGGGACTGATACTTCCGTGGTTCATCATGCCCGACGAGTATGCACTGATAGCGATACTTGTCGTTTTTACATCGGTCTGCTCAGTGTTTGTCGATAGCGGTTTCTCTGCGGCCATAATCCGCAAGAAAGAGGTGGAGGATGGCGACTATTCATCGGTGTTCGTATTTAATATGGGCGTTTCCATTATTTTATATGCCGCCCTGACGCTTCTGACACCCGTTATTGCAGGCTATTACGATGCTCCGGCACTTCGCAGCCTTGGGCCTGTGATGTTCCTGCTTTTGCCTGTAAACTCCGTAAGCATAATCCAAACTACCATACTGAAACGGAGGCTCGACTTCAAGAGCCTTACCAAATATACCCTGTGGGCAGACCTTGCGGCGTGCCTTGCCGCCATAGGTGCAGCCCTGCTCGGCTGTGGTGTGTGGTCGCTGGTGGTTATGAGGCTTGCCGCCCCGTTGGTGCGGGGGGCTATACTCTGGGCTAATAGCCCTTGGCGTCCCGACGGCAGTGTCTCGATGAGGCCGCTGCGCTCGATGTTCGGTTACAGTTCGCGCCTCTTTCTCAGCGACCTTGCCAATTCGGTTTACGGCAATATCTCAGAGCTTTTTATCGGTAAGATATACTCCGGCAACCAGTTGGGCTACTATGACCAAGCCAAGAAATGGGAAGACACCCCCGCGAACGCCCTTGTGGGAACAATACAGGGCGTGGCATTCCCCGCATTCTCGCAGTTGCAGGACGACCGCGCCAGAATGGGGCTTGCCGCACATGGCATCGTCGTAACTATGAACTTCATCATATTCCCCGTCATGATAGGGCTTATAGCCGTTTCGGCCGATATATTCGCGACTCTGCTGCCTGAGGAGTGGCTGCCTGCTATGCCTTACTTCCGGGTATTGAGCATTTCGGGGCTTTTCGTGCCGCTCTCGGTAGTGTCGTACAATATAATGAAGGTGTGCAGCGACGGCCGGACGATATTCAGGCTCGAAATCGTAAAAAAGGCGATAGCGACCATCGTCCTTGCCGTAACGATACCAATGAGCATGACAGCGATAGTGTGGGGACAGGTCGTAATATTCTTTTCTGATGCCGTGATAAATGCTTGGGGCGCAAGTCGGTACGTGTCTTGGGGCTTTGCTGGGCGTATCAAGGAGGCTGTGCCGTATCTGTTATCGGCACTGGTTATGTGGGCGGCGGTTTATGCTGTGGGATTGCTTATCGACAGTACAATACCCGCTTTCTGGGCTATGGCTGTGAAGATCTTTACCGGAGCCGCGATATACTTTCTGTCGGCATGGCTGTTCAAGCCCGAAGCGTGGCGCGAGGTCATGCAGATACTTTCGGAGGCAGTGCGTAAATAATTACGAACCGAGGTCGGCTTGCCGGCCGAGTTCATTGAGCGAGTATGGCGTGTCGGCGTAGCCGGTGTCCGAAAAACGAGCGAAATAATTACGAATTA
>QMCD01001237.1_pt1 | contig 16498 bp, 11 predicted proteins | sample 1821841 | NCBI WGS metagenome assembly QMCD01 (sample SAMN01991225, study PRJNA193472) | Termite gut metagenome, whole genome shotgun sequencing project. | isolation source: worker | host: Macrotermes natalensis | reverse complement strand
ATGTATAATGTTTCAGCAAATTCTTTGTCAAGTCGTATTCTTTCATTTATTTGATTAATAAATTCAGCTCGTCTAATTTTAATACTTGTTCTCCATTGACATAATGCAACCAAACCACCAATGAGACTAAACACCAATGGAATTAAAACCCGCCAATTATCTGATATAAAACTACAAAAACACATAATTTTACAAATCTGAAAATTTATTTCTATACTTAAAATCAAAAGAATTATCCACATCAACCATTCCAGCCTTCAACAAATGTGCATTCACAAAAGTTTTATTTTCCAAATAAAGATACGCCATTAAATGATTGTCGGCATCAAATTTTTGACTGTCGTGTTTCAAAAAAACCCGCTTGCCTTTCAGTTTACTTCTTAAAAAATCGGTGGCTGCACCGTTGATTTTTGGGTTTTGTTTGATACCTATCAAACGAATAATTACATCATTATTCAGTTTAATCAATTCGGGACTGATAATTTCTTTTACCGTAAAATATTCTTCCCGTCCTTTGCTTTCGGCATCTATTTTTGAGCCATATTGCAGTTTTTTAACATCTATTTTTTTGTCTAAAATGCATACATAATAAATAATAAGATTTTGAGCAGAAAGTATTAAAATTTGAGGAAGTTTAAGAGTTTTTATTTCGACGGACGCGTAAAAGCTCAATTTCCGACTTTGAAAAAACATCACTGTTGCCGATTTTTTCTTGGATAATAGGAATAAATTCGGGATTGATTTCGTAACCGACAGAATTTCTATTTAATTTTTTTGCCGCCAAGGCCGTTGTTCCGCTACCCATAAAAGGGTCTAAAACTATTTCATTGGGGAAAGAAAACATTTTTATCAATCGGGCAGGCAATTCTTCGGGAAACATTGCCAAATGCTTATCTTGCTTGGCACCGTTGAAATACCAATGACCATTAAAATAAGTGTTCCATTCTTCGTTGGTCATTGCCGAATTTGCTTTCTGTTCGGCAGTTGGTTTGGGAGCGTTTCCTTGTTTTTTGAACAATAAAATATACTCAAAGTCCAACTTCACAATGCCATTGCGCGGGTGTGGAAAACTTCCCATCACAGCACCGCCACCCGAAGTATTCATCGTGGTTTGCTTTTGCCAAATAATCTGTCCCATAAAATCGAAACCGACTGTTTCGCAGAATCGGATAATCTCGGAATGAATGGGGATTACTTTATAACGCCCATAGTAAGTGGAACGTGCAAATTGGTCGCCAATATTGATACACAACCGGCAACCATCGTGCAACACACGAAAACATTCCGCCCAAACCAAATTCAAATTATTGATATAATTTTCGTAACTGTCGTTGAACCCGATTTGATTGTCTGAGCCATAATCTTTGAGTTGCCAATAGGGCGGTGATGTAATAATCAAATGAACGGACTTATTGGGAAGTTCGTTCATCTGTCGGCTGTCGCCATTTATGATTTTATGTGTTGTTTTCATTTAAAACTTTTTTACAAATATACGAATTTATTAAACATGCCGCCTTTTTGGCTGCTACTGCGCGACGATAGCCGGCCATGCATTTTTGCCATATATTTCCTGTGCCCGTACTAAAAATAATTATTGTAAATTTGCATTCTTAAATTTTAACGCATTATAGAATGACTCCCGACGAATTGTTTAAAAAGCTAATTGCCCACGCTAAGGAATACGGTTTTATCTTCCCTTCCAGCGAGATTTACGACGGATTAAGCGCCGTGTACGACTATGGGCAAATGGGCGCCGAACTTAAAAATAATATTAAAACCTATTGGTGGAACGCCATGGTGCGCCTGCACGACAATATAGTGGGCATTGACAGCGCTATCTTCATGCACCCGCGTATTTGGGAAGCGTCCGGCCATGTGGGCGCTTTTAACGACCCGCTAATCGATAATAAAGACAGCAAAAAACGGTACCGTGCAGACGTATTGCTGGAAGACCACATTGCCAAAATCGAAGAAAAGATAAAGAAAGAGGTAGAGAAAGGCCGCAAAAAATTCGGCGATTCGTTCGACGAGCAACAGTTTCGCGCCACCAACCCCAATGTGTTGCGGAATGTACAAAAAATAAACGAGCTGACCGAGAAAATGAACCATGCTTTAAACGCTAACGATTTAGAGGCATTGAAGCAATTAATTGTAGATTGTGAAATAGTATGCCCCATATCGGGCAGCCGCAACTGGACAGATGTACGGCAATTCAACCTGATGTTCAGCACCCAAATGGGCAGCGTGAGCGACGAGGCGAGCGTCATCTACCTAAGGCCCGAAACGGCACAGGGAATATTTGTCAATTTCCTGAACGTGCAAAAAACCGGACGAATGAAAATCCCGTTCGGCATTGCGCAAATAGGGAAAGCTTTCCGCAACGAGATTGTGGCACGCCAGTTTATTTTCCGCATGCGGGAATTCGAGCAAATGGAAATGCAGTTCTTTGTCCGCCCCGGCGACGAGATAACCTGGTACGAATACTGGAAAGATATGCGCCTGCGCTGGCACAAATCCTTAGGCCTGGGCGATGCAAAATACCGGTTCCACAACCACGAGAAGCTGGCACACTACGCCAACGCGGCAGCCGACATTGAGTTTGAGTTTCCGTTTGGCTTTAAGGAGCTGGAGGGGATTCACTCGCGTACCGACTTCGACTTAGGCCGGCACCAGGAATTTTCAGGACGCAAACAACAATATTTTGACCCGGAAACCAATGAGAACTACATACCATACGTGGTAGAAACGTCTATCGGGCTCGACCGTACGTTCCTTGCCATTCTCTCTGCCGCCTATACCGAAGAGCCGTTAGACAACGGCGAAGAGCGCGTAGTATTACGGCTTCCGGCCATACTTGCACCGACGAAATTAGCCGTATTGCCATTAGTAAAAAAGGACGGGTTGCCCGAAAAAGCCCGCGAGATTTTGCAATCGCTACGCTTTGAGTTCAACTGCCAGTACGACGAGAAAGACAGCATCGGGAAACGTTACCGCCGGCAAGACGCCATTGGTACCCCGTTCTGTATAACTGTTGACCACCAGACTTTGGACGATAACCAAGTAACTATCCGCTACCGCGACTCCATGCGCCAAGAACGGCTGCCTATCGCCGGTTTGCGCACGATTATCGACGAACAAGTGAGCTTGCGCAAGTGGTTAGAGAAGATTTAACAGGCCTTGCCCAAGCCTATAGATTACCCACTTGCCTAAGCAATGACTCCCACTACTGCCCGTATAACGAACAGTGAGCAATGCACATGCACAGTATGTGCCGGCAACATACCGGCTAAAAGGCCCCATAGTATTCCCGAAGCAGCCGAAGAAGGGCGCTAATAAAAGAAATATCCCCTCAAAGTCAATAACACTTTGAGGGGATATTTCTTTTCCGTTAATACTACAGCTTTTCGCTATCTCTTATATGCTTCTTTTGACGGCCGCGGACGAGGTTCTATTGATTTCTTTACTGCCGCCGCCGGCGTATATCCGGGCTCATCTAATACTCTGCCTCCTTGTTGGTTTATCACCGTGTTTCGCCATTCGGGCCAATGTGGATTATTCAGCAACGATGCAGGCACATCGCCCATCAAATTATTGTATTCTAAATACAGTTTTTCCAACGTAGCGATCTCCCCTATAGCCGCAGGAATAGCACCTAACAAATTATTTCCATCTAACCCTAAAATTTTCAACTTCGGCAAATTACCGATATTAACAGCGGTTATAGCACCGGAAAATGCATTTTTATAGAGGTACAATACTTTCAAATTAACAAGGCCCGATAAATTCGGCATACTTGCAGTAAAGTTATTAAAACTCAAATCTATCATTGTTAACGACGTCAGGTTATTCAACCAGCTTGGCAGCGACCCGTTCAATTTGTTATTACACATTGCCAAATAGCTTATTTTAGGCAGGTTTTGTAAGGTGGAGGGAAAAGCGCCTGTCAGCTTATTATAACTAACATCTAACATTATTAGTTGCGACAACGTGGCAAATATATCGGGGATATCTCCCGAAAATTCATTTTCCGAAAGGTCTAAATAGCGCAACTTTGCAAGCATTCGTATCTCCATCGGCAACGCCCCGGAGAGCTGGTTCCTAACCAATTCGCATTCTACTAAGTTATTCAGCTTACCTATGTCGGCCGACAATGTCCCGCTAAGGTTATTATCGTTAAGATTTAGCTCTTCCAGCATACTTAGCTTGTAAAACCCGTTAGGAATGGTTCCCGACAAGTTATTTCCCGACAGGTCTAATCCGGCTACTCTTCCGTTTTTCATTTCCACGCCATACCATTGCGATATCGGTTGCGACAAATTCCATTTAGTTGTCCACGAGGCGCCGCCGGTAGCGTTATACAACTCCACTAACGCCATGCTATCTATTAACTGTACGGGTTTGCCCTCTTGCCTTACGGTAATCGTTTTTGAAACAGATGTCTTAGACGGTACCCGGCAAACTACCATCGTCATCCGGGCGGCATCTGTCTCGTCAGCGCTAACGGTTACAGACGTTCTGTCGAACGACGATATGCGTAGCCACTCGGCGTTACTTGTTGCTTCCCATTCTACGTTAGCTTCCACGCCAAAAGTCCGCTCCCCACCGGTGTAGGGTATCGTTATTTCGGCATCGGCTATGTTTAGCGACGGAGTAACATCGTCTTCGCCACCACAGCCAACAAACAATAAAGCGCCCAGCCCGAATAATAAAATAGGTGTAAATATATTTTTCATAATTACTTTATCTAAATTGTTTTTATTGTTTTATAATTCGTTTAACAGTGTAACTGTCGCCGTTTGTCAGTTTGACGAGCAGTATGCCCGACGGGCATTTGGACACATCTATAGTAAAGGAGGAGCCGTGGAATACTTTTGACAGATACACCTCACCTACCACAGAGTAGACTGTTACGTTGACCGAAGAAATATTTTCTTCTACCTGTACGTTCAGGCTTTCTTTTACCGGATTCGGGTAAAGTTTTGCCGTGAGGCCTTGCGATTGCAAGGTTTCCGCTTCGTCTAAATAAATACCGGTACGCACAACGTCGGACGTATCCGCCGTATTGGCTACCATAAAGTACACGTCTTTGAATCCGTTTCTTTCGGACAATTGGTAAGTTGGTGCCGCTACGTAGGGATTCCAATGAATGCCCACGAGAGAAGCGTCTTCGGCCACACTGTAGTGGGTAGGCCAATCGTTCTCTACACGGTGGTTCAGCGTTACTACCCGTTCCGTAGTCCGCATTTCTCCGCTGTTAAGCACAAAGTTTCGAACGCTCAACTTCTCGTGTAGCGCTTTAAAAATAATCTGGCCGCTTACGATATTCGCCTCGCCCGTACTATTTTTTAATTGTGCATAGAGGGTCTTTACGCCATTCTTCGGCGATGCAAAAGCATAGGTCATGTCGTCCGAGAAGGATTGCCACGACGCATCGGTCAAATCGGCTTGTTCGCTTACTTTGTAATCCGTTGGGAAACCGCCGGAAAAAGAGAAATCAATCGCCACGGAAGCGTCGATAGTGAGGTCGGCACCGTTATCTATAGCTATAGAGTTAACGGTAATGGCGCCATTGACTACCGTTAATGTTTTTGTTACATTCTCGGCCGGCAAGTAGTTAATGTTCCCGGCTTGCGATGCGGTAATAACCGCTTCCCCAAGAGCTTTAATAATAAGTTTATTGCTGTCAATTTGAGCGACCGCCTCGTTGCTTGAAACATACGTAATAGGCAACCCTTCGGCAACGCTTGCCGTCAACAATACCGGTTCGGTGGTATAGCCTATGCCGGTTAAAGATTGTTCCCAAGTAATGGTTTGCGCAAAGGGGTTACATACGGTAACACATACCCTTGACGAAAGATCTCCTACCGCATCTTTCACTGCCACGCAGTATTCGGTGAATCCAATCTCTGGGCCTTCGTGTACGTACTGCAACTCGGTGGTCGACCCATCTTCTACGCCATCAATATAAACAATATATCTGTCGACCTCTGTTTCCAACGGAGGTTCCCAGGTAATGGTCGTTTTCGCTTCGGCCCTATCGTAGGTGCCGGCGAGGTTCAGTACCCTGCCGATTTGATAGGTTCCCTGCATCGTAGTCTTTCCGGTTCCATTGGGGTCTAAAAAAGTGTTGAAGTGCTCGGCCGTGCTTGGCGAGCCGTCCCAGTGATACCAAAGGCTACCGTAAAGGTTACGGCCATTTTTAGCGGCTGTAGTAGAGCAAGCGGAATTACCTCCGCTCAAGGTGCCCACCACCAAACCGTTTTGGTCGAACAGCGGAGAGCCGGAAGACCCCCCTTCGGTTACGCCATGCCCATTGGCTGTGGCCACAAAGGTAACGTTCCAATGAGCATTAGTGGCGCCAATCATACCTTCTCCATTCCAAGTAGTAAAGGTAGCGTTCGATGTGAATGTCGATATTTTTTTCACATCGCCGGCCGGGTGGTGAATCCCTACCCCGCTTTGTGCAGGAACATCCGTGCGGTCCCAACCATTATAATATACATCATAGTCCGACGGAATCCTATCGTTCAATTCCAAAAGAGCGCCGTCGGAGCCGCCGCTCATAGGCGTCTTCGACAACAAGGTGGCTCCTGTCATAGTAGGAACTTCGGGGTCTGTTCCCAAGTTAGCACAGTCGGGATATTCATAATGGAAATAGAATACGATTTCTTTCAATTCCGCAGTAGTTGCACCATTCACGCAATGGTGAGCGCTTAAGAAAAGCGGCCTGAAATCTTCTGCCGTATTATTCACTACGGAACCGGTACATAGATAATGCGCGCCTCTAATCGGAATCGTATACCTGGCCACTCCTTTTTTCTCGTCTTGCCAATCGGCGCCTTCGGCACAGTTAACGTTTACTTCACAAGATTCCGATTTCCCACGGGCCCTAAACTCGTCGCCATAGGCATAACCAACGCCGGCTACTACAATACGCGGCTGTTGCGCTGTGGCGGTCGGCATACCGGTATTGTAGCTCATCGTCTTTGCCGGAGAGTTTTCCAAATCGACGAAAGGCGACGCTACATATTCAAGCGTTATTTTATCGCCCGGCACCAATTCCGTAGCAAACTCTTCGCCTTTCCTGTTTGTTTTTTCGGCGTAAGCGCCCAGCACCCTGGAGCGGTCTTGGTTGTAGATAAACAATTTTCCGCCGGGGGGAATCACAAATTCGTCGTACGTTAATATAATGCCCGTGGCGCCGGGGGCATCAATGGTCAAGCGCCATATATGTTGCCCGTTGGGCAATTCCGTCCATTCGCCCGAATTGTTTATCGAAAAGTTGACGGGGATAATTTTTGCTATCCGCGGGAGTCCACCGGCCGCTTCCCGCACCACATCTTCTGCTAACAGGTCATCTACGCTAAAAGGGATATGCAATTTACTGGCCGATCGTAATGTCAACGTGGTATTTTCATACGCAAAACTCGGCGGCGTTCCTCCCTCGCTAATTTGAGCGCGGCCAATACTCCACGAGAAGCAGCATGAAATAACAAGTAGTAAATAATAACATTTTTTCATAAAGCTTTTAATATTTTTATTTTTTGAGCCTGCTAAGTTAAATATTATATTTACTAATTCCAAAAATAAAACAGTAGCCCTACGGGCACCCCGTTAAAAAACTTGTTAATTAATCTTTTCAAATCACCACAACGCTTAGCGGCAATACACTTCATTAACGGCAAGCGGCTTTAACGCCATACAAAAAAAGAATGGTTATTCAGCCAAGCTGTTAACCATTTCTTATGCCGGGGTAAAAAGATTCGCTATTCTTATTTCCGCACCTGCATTTGCACGTAATCTATACTCAGCGGGACGGGCAGCTTGCTATCGTTGGTAGCGCCCACCACCCCTGCAGCAAAGGCCACATACAATTTTTCGCTAATCGGATTGGGGCAAGCGGCTATCTGTTTCCCATTAACGTACCACGTGAGTGTTTCGGGCGTGCGCTCCAATTGGAATATATAAAAATGGTTACTTTTCAACTTCCACTTCCGGGTAAAAGCCGTAGCCCTGTCGGGCAGGTAGGCGCCCATTACCAAGCGCTTGTTGCAGTAGTTGGCAATGCTTATGGCCGGGGTTTGCTGTTGGCTGCCCAGCCAAAAAGCGCCATACACATTTTTCACATTGGGCATACATAGCTTTGCCTCCAGGCGGCCGTAGCCCATCTCTACGTGTTGGGCCGTACTTATCATTCCCGACGTATAGGGAAATTCACGCGGTATAAAACCCATCTTCCCGTCCCAAGCCACGCCGGCGGCCGGCTCTTTGCGCGTCATAATCTGAAGGGCATCGCCGTTTATCAGTACATTTTGCCCGTCGCTCAAATAATGCTCCTCGGTATTGTGCGAATAGTTTTGCGCCAGCATCGCCATGCTCCAATAGGGCTTTGTGTCCCAGTTGGCAGATAATTGCTTTTGGTGGAACTCGTCGCAAAAAACCGTTTCCCACTTCTCCATTTCGGCAAACACCGCAGTATATTTATCCCGTATCCGGTTGTATTGTTTCACAAAGTCGGATTTCTTCAATCGCTTATACTCCGTGTATTTCTGGTAAGGGTCGCTTTGCTGGTGCCGCTTCTTATTCAACAGGTAGGCCTTGCGCTGGCGGAAAGAAGGAGCGGTTACCTTATTCTCCAGCTCAATATATTCTTTCACGTAGTCCGAGTCGGAGTCGACGCCCGACTTGCGGAAACTTTTCACTTCCTTGTATTGCTTCAGTTCTTTGTAGCGCCGCTCTTGAATATATTCTTTACTGGTTTTGTACGACAACGATTGTATATGGTTCAGCTCGGTTTTATATTCGGGCGACGCTACGTAGTGTTTCAACTCCTCGTAACGGATAAAGTTCTCGGACTTTTTAATATCGTGGTAGCGCGCATACATTGTTTCGCGCAGGTGCCGCTTGCACTCGTAGGCTTGGGTAGAGGGTATTTTAGAAAATAATCCGAACATAATAGTGTTGTTAGTTTCCGGTAATTAATAAGCCAAAGATATAAAATTTTTACGACACCAGCTTATAGCCGCGTCCGCGCACATTGATAATACGTATTGCCGGGTCGTCCTGCATATATTTACGCAGCTTAGTAATATATACGTCCATACTGCGTGCGCTAAAGTAGCTGTCTTCGGCCCACACGGTATTCAGCGCCACATTGCGGTCGAGTACCCGGTTTTTGTTGACACACAACAAGCGCAACAGCTCCGCTTCTTTGTCCGTGAGCACGTGCATCTGCTTGCCGTTGGCAAGGGTGTGCGCTTCCGAGTCGAAGGTGTAGCTGCCCAGCCGGAAAACCGTTTCCTGCGATACCTCTACCGGCCCCCGCGAGCGGCGCAAGATAGCCTCAATGCGCAACATCAGCTCCTCTACATTGAACGGTTTGGTAATATAATCGTCGGCCCCGGATGCAAAACCTTCCAGCACATCTTCGTTCATCGACTTTGCCGTTAAAAAGATAATAGGGACATTCGGGTTGTTCTTCCGTATCTCTTTCGCCGTCGTAAAGCCGTCTTTCTTCGGCATCATTACGTCTAAAATACACAGGTCGTACTTTTTCGAGACAAAGTATTTGGCGGCTTGTTCGCCGTCGGTATACCAGTCGGCAAAGTAACCTTTAATATTGAGGTAATCGCGCAGTAAGGTACCGATATTTTCCTCGTCTTCGGCCAGCAGTATATGTACTTTTTTAGTTTCCATGCGTTCTCTAATTTATTTCTACACCCTGTCCCTGTTTGTTTTTACCGTATTTGCCAGCGGCAGCTCGAACCCAAAGGTACTACCTTTTCCGGGTTTACCAAAAGCAAACAGTTTTCCGTTGTGTGTTTCCACCATATTTTTCACGTAGTACAGCCCCAGCCCGAATCCTTTTACGGTATGCACATTCTCGGCCGGGTTCCGGTAAAACCGGTCGAACAGGTGCTTGCTCGAGTGCCCGTCGATGCCGATACCATTATCGGTTACCGATACTATCAGGGCCGCATGTTTATTCTCGGTTTCGATGGTTATATGCAGCGGCACGGCCTCTTTCCGGTACTTAATGGCATTGTCGATAAGGTTCGACAGGACATTGGCCAGGTGCACCTCGTCGCCCGTAACCACGGCGCTGTGCGCCTCGAGGCAGAGGCCTACGGTTACCTGCAACGTGTCGAACTGTATGGCAAATTGCGCCAGTACGTCTTTTATCAGGGCGTGCATATCTATTTCTTTCACGCTTAACTTTATCTTGCCGCGCTCAAAAACGGCCGACTGCAAAATGCTCTCGACCAAATGAAGCAGCCGCTTGCTCTCGTGGCTCACCATGCCCGCCATCCGGGGCACGTTGGCCGGCAAGTCGGGCAGCGCCGGGTCTTGCAGCATTTGTGCCGCCAGCGATATGGTGGTAATAGGCGTTTTCAGCTCGTGGGTGATATTGTTTACAAAGTCCGCTTTAATTTCGGACAGGCGTTTCTGCCGGAAAATGGTAATGAGCGTAGCGGCAAAGGTACCGGTAATAATAAGCGTCAGCAGCACCGACACCACAATAAGCCACGCCACGGCATGGAAAACATAATCGTTGTAGTGCGGCAAATAGACGCTCAAGTAATAGTCGGTAGCAGGGCCGGGGCTGTTGGCGAAAAGAGCTACGCTGTAGGTCTGCTCCGGGGTGGCGCCGGCAAAGCCTTCCGTCTCGAAAAGGATAGCACCCACGGCATCGGTAACGGCAAAGTCGTAAGAGATAAAAATCTTCCGCAGGCGCAGCTCGTGGCGGAGCAACGAGTCGATTAGCGGCGGCGAGATACGTTGCTCAACGGGGCCGGCAGCGGCACCGCCGCTATTAGCCGCCGGTGAGCCGTAGGTCTGAAAGACCCGGGCAGGGATACCGTCTTTCATCATAACGGCCACCTCCTGCCGGTCGAGGTCGGCCACCACCTGCTCCAAGGCAAACAGCACACTGTGCTCAAAGTCTTCCCTCTCCGCATGGGTAGTAGTCTGTATCCACTTCACCTGCGTAGCTATCAGCCCCAGCGTGCAGATACCGATGACTACCGTTAGTATGAGTATCAACCGTTTTTTCACGTGCGTAAGTCGGGTTTATATTCTATTACCATTGCACGCACCTGCGCCGCACAATTTATAGTATCTCCAGCCTGCGGGCTACCTTCTCAATCTTATCTATCGCAAAATCTATTTGCTGCTGCGTATGGGTAGCCATCAGGGAGAATCGTATCAGGGTAGAATCGTTAGGAACGGCGGGCGCCACCACCGGGTTGACAAACACGCCTTCGTCCAACAACACCTTAGTCATCATAAACGTCTTGGCATTGTCGCGCACCATAATCGGGAGGATAGGCGTGCAGGCATGCCCCAGGTCAAAGCCCAGGCTGCGGAAAGCCTTCAAACAATAATGGGTGTTTGTCCACAACCGCTCTATATGCTCCGGCTCGGTCTTCATAATCTCCAGGGCCGCCAACGCGCTGGCCGTAGCCGCGGGCGTGGCGCTGGCGCTAAAGATAAGCGAGCGCGAGTTGTGCTTGATACAATTAATAGTATCGCTGTCGGCCGCTATGAAGCCGCCGATAGACGCCAGCGACTTGCTGAACGTGCCCATAATAATGTCGACATCGCCGGCCACACCGAAATGGTCGGAAGCGCCGCGCCCGTTTTTGCCGATAACGCCCAGCGAGTGGGCATCGTCGACCATAATATTGGCGTTATATTTTTTCGACAGCCGTACGATTTCCGGCAGGTTGGCAATGTCGCCTTCCATGCTGAAAATACCGTCGACCACTATCAACTTCGTCGACTCGGGCTCGCAGCGCTGCAACAGCTTCTCGAGCGACGCCATATCGTTGTGCCGGAACTTCACGGTTTTGGCAAAGGCCAGGCGCGACCCTTCGATGATAGAGGCATGGTCGAGCTCATCTAAGAGAATATAATCGTTGCGGCCAACCACCGAGGGGATAGCCCCTAAGTTGGCCTGGAAGCCCGTGCTGTAGACCAGCGCGCCGTCCTTGCCTACAAAGTCGGCCAGCTGCTCTTCCAGCTCGATATGAATATCCAGCGTGCCGTTCAAGAAACGGGAGCCGGCACAGCCCGTGCCGTATTTCTTTATGGCAGCAATGCCTGCCTCTTTCACCTTCGGGTGGTTGGTCAAGCCCAGATAGCTGTTAGAGCCAAACATGAGCACACGCTTGCCGTTTATAACGACCTCCGTGTCCTGCTCCGACTCAATAGCACGGTAGTAAGGGTATAGCCCCGTGGCTTGTACTTCTTGCGGCTCGCGATACAACGCAAGGCGGCTACGCATGATATTCTTGTATGTTGTCATTCGTTTAGTTTTTCTAAGGTCGCAAAGATACGAAAAAGATTCAAGATACAAGATTCCGGATACCGGGTGCGCGGTGCACGGTGCAAGAAGCAGGAGGTAGGGCAGATACCGGTTCCAGGTTTACTTTCGGTGAGCTCCAGTTCAAGTTGGCTGACGCCTTAGGGCGCTTCGCACCATTCCATGTTTCAGGTTAGCTGGCGCCTTAGTGCGCTACAACTGAATAATTGAATAACGGAGTAACCTTAAGTTTGCGGTAGTAAAACTACTGGGGTTAAAATCTTACTTTTGTTGTATTAAAGTAAGGAATTAACCGACTAAGAGAGGTACACTAAGTGGATAACCAGGGTTAAAACCTACGCTCAGAAACAGACTTCTGTTAGTCAAGCAGAGGAAACAAGATAGAATATTAGGATTATAAGCCTACTTAAGGTTTTTGTTCACAACAGCTTTCGGTTAATTTCAAAGTATTAATATAAATTAACACATTACAAAAGTATGAAAAAATTAGTAATTGGCATTGATTTTTCTAAAGAGACCTTTGATGTATCTCTGGTATCCATCGAACAACCCGGCTTAGCGCCGCCCGCTCACGCCCAGTTCGGCAACACCCGCGAAGGGAGTGTTGCCCTGTTAAAATGGATATCCGGCCAGACCACTCTTCCCCGGAAAGAATGGTTGTTTTGTGGCGAGGACACGGGCTTGTACAGTATTTTGGTAACGGAATTTTTAGTTCGCAAAGGTTTATTTGTTTGGTTGGAGAACCCGCTTCAAATTAAACAGTCGACCGGCATCAAGCGAGACAAGACCGATAAGGTCGACAGCTTGGCCATTGCCCGTTATGCCTGCCGTTTTCAAGACAAAGCGGTTGGCTACCGGTTATCCACCAAATCGCTTCGTACGTTGAGACTGTTGCTTTCGTTCCGCAGCCGCTTGCTGCGCAACAAACATACGCTGCAAGTTTCTTCGGCAGAGTTACGGAGGGTGTTAAGCAGAGATGCGGAAGCCCGGTACGTCTGCGAAGTATCGAAAACAGAAATTGCCCGCATCAACAAAAGGATAAAAGCGATCGAAGCACGCATGAAAGCGGTTATTGATAGCGCCGAAGACTTAAAGGAAAATTATGAGTTGGTGTCTTCCATTAAAGGCATTGCGTTAATAAACACCGTGGCTATTTTGGTGTACACCCACAATTTTACCCGCTTTGACACTGCTCGACAATTTGCGTGTTACGCCGGCGTAGTACCATTTGGCAAAGAATCGGGCACGAGCCTCAAACAGGTGCCTCATGTCAGCCATTTGGCCAATAAAGAAATCAAAACCCTGCTGACCAGTGCGGCACGATGTGCGGTAAGGCATAACCGTTCGTGCCGGACCTATTATCAACGAAAGATAGCAGAGGGCAAGATCAAGAAAGTCGTTATTAACAATGTGTGCAACAAGTTCATTCATACTGTTTTTGCCGTAGTACGAAACAGACAGAAATATTGTGATGAGTACGCGTGCATTGCTGCTTAAATAGATATATTATGATGATTAAATTTGGAAATTAACATAGAATTCTGAACGCGCAGCGCAGGTATGGGTTCAAGGTTAGCTGGCGCCACTGTTGTGCGCTTCGCGCAATTTTGAATCTTGAACTTGGAACCTGGAATGGCGCGCAGCGCCCTGTGGCATCAGCCAACCCTGCACCATTCTCCCTGCCGGCATCCAATATCCGTCATCCGACATCCAAATTCCGCCTCGTTCGAAAAATTTTCGTATTCACAGTCAGTGTATTTATGGTATCGAGTAAAAATAATTTTGCAGAAATAAAAAAGATAGTTACCTTTGCAGCCCCTTTCGGGAAAACGGAAGGGTAAATTAAGGAATAGTTCATTGACGTATTGAAGAAAGATATAAGAGGTAAGTAAAGGATACCACCGATTTCACAGATTTAAGAACGCAGATTTCACAGATTCTATCCGTGCCATCGGTTCTAAAAGGCTGCGGCATCAGTGGTAAACAAAAACAAACTAAAAAAAGATTCCCTTGATGCGAATCAAGGAAATCTCGAGCAAAGAGTAGACATTTTTTCGGAAATGTTTACACAAAGATTGGGTCTGCCGAAACAAAGTTGACAGTTGACAGTTGACAAATGAGAGTGCGCTTGTCGCATTTTCCATTTTTCACTTTCCACTTTCAAATTCGAATACGGGGACTACAATTTCGTAGAAGAAGTTACTAAGGGCGAACGGAGGATGCCTAGGCTTCTATGGGCTAAGAAGGACGTGGTAAGCTGCGACAAGGTGCGGGGATTTGCAAACAGGATTTGATCCGCACATATCCGAATGGGGCAACCCGGGCGGTTGAAGGCCGCTCATTCCGGCAACGGAAAGCCAACGCTGTGAACTGAAACATCTAAGTAGCAGCAGGAAAAGAAAGAAAGATCGATTCCCCGAGTAGTGGCGAGCGAAAAGGGAAAAGCCTAAACCGGTATTGTTTCGGCAATGCCGGGGTTGTAGGACTGCGACATTAAATGATAAATGGAAGTGGAAGCCGCTTGGAAAACGGCGCCGCAGGATGTGAAAGCCATGTACACGCAACATTTGTATATTTATAGCAGACTCCTGAGTAGGGCGGGACACGAGGAATCCTGTCTGAAACTGCGGGGACCATTCCGCAAGGCTAAATACCAATAGAAGACCGATAGTGAACCAGTACTGTGAAGGAAAGGTGAAAAGTACCCCGAACAGGGGGGTGAAAAAGACCCTGAAACCGTTCGCTTACAAGCGGTCGGAGTCACTTCGTGTGATGACGGCGTGCCTTTTGCATAATGAGCCTACGAGTTGCATCTTACTAGCAAGGTTAAGGATTTAAGGTCCGGAGCCGAAGCGAAAGCGAGTCTTAAAAGGCGCTTTAGTTAGTAGGAGCAGACGCGAAACCTAGTGATCTACCCTTGATCAGGTTGAAGGCGCCGTAACAGGCGCTGGAGGACCGAACCAGTTTCCGTTGAAAAGGATTTGGATGAATTGAGGGTAGGGGTGAAAGGCTAATCAAACTGGGAGATAGCTCGTACTCCCCGAAATGTCTTTTGGGACAGCCTCTGGCGAAGCTTTATGGAGGTAGAGCTACTGATTTGATGCGAGGGCTTCACCGCCTATCAATTCCAGACAAACTCCGAATGCCATAAAGTTACTACCAGGGAGTGAGTCATCGGGTGCTAATGTCCGGTGGCGAGAGGGAAAGAGCCCAGACCAACAGCTAAGGCCCCCAAACGTATGCTAAGTTGAAAGAACGAGGTTCGGTTGCAGCGACAGCTAGGATGTTAGCTTGGAAGCAGCTATTCATTTAAAGAGTGCGTAACAGCTCACTAGTCGAGCGACTGAGCGTGGATAATAACCGGGCATCAAGCATACTGCCGAAGCTATGGATTTTGCACGCGAGTGTAAAGTGGTAGGGGAGCATTCTGTACAGCGTCGAAGACGGGCTGTGAGGCCTGTTGGAGCGTAAAGAAAAGCAAATGTAGGCATAAGTAACGATAATGGAGGCGAGAAACCTCCACACCGAAAACCCAAGGTTTCCTGATCAACGCTAATCGGATCAGGGTTAGTCGGGTCCTAAGGCGTAGCCGACGGGCGAAGCCGATGGCCAAATGGTTAATATTCCATTACCTGCTTATTAAGCGATGGAGTGACGGAGTAGTGACACGTCCGCGTACTGACAGAATAGTACGTTAAAGCGCGTAGGTAAAGAGCGTGGTTAATAGCTATGCTTTGCTGAAGCGCGACAGTACCGCAAGGCTTCGGCCGAGCGGATAGTGACGGTAATCAGACTCCCAAGAAAACCTTCTAAGCGATAATTAATAAGCAGCCCGTACCGTAAACCGACACAGGTGGGTGGGAAGAGAATTCTAAGGTGCTCGAGTGAATCATGGCTAAGGAACTCGGCAAACTAACCCCGTAACTTCGGAAGAAGGGGTCCCTCCTCAGTGATGAGAGGGCGCAGAGAAATGGCCCAGGCGACTGTTTAACAAAAACACAGGGCTTTGCTAAATCGAAAGATGAAGAATAAGGCCTGACACCTGCCCGGTGCCGGAAGGTTAAGAGGGGATGTTATCGTAAGAGAAGCATTGAATCGAAGCCCCGGTAAACGGCGGCCGTAACTATAACGGTCCTAAGGTAGCGAAATTCCTTGTCGGGTAAGTTCCGACCT
>QMCD01001173.1_pt1 | contig 16503 bp, 2 predicted proteins | sample 1821841 | NCBI WGS metagenome assembly QMCD01 (sample SAMN01991225, study PRJNA193472) | Termite gut metagenome, whole genome shotgun sequencing project. | isolation source: worker | host: Macrotermes natalensis | reverse complement strand
AAAATTGCTATTTTTGTTTTGTATATAAAATAAAAATGTACGATTTTTATTTCGTTAATAAAATGCGGCATGAATGTATTTTTTACGCGAGCTGTTACTGCCGTTAAGCCTGTGCTGCCTGTTGCCGCCCGCACCTGCTGGTGGCTGGTGCGCCTGATGGTAGTGGTGTCGCTGCTGGTGGAGATTCTTCGTTATACAGGTGTAATTGCTTGGATGTCTGGAGTTTTATCGCCGTTTTTTGAATTGATGGGTTTACCCGGCGAGGCGTCGTTAGCTTTCATCTCCGGTTATTTTGTCAACGTGTACGCCGCCATTGCCGTGATGTCGGGCCTCGACCTGAGCGCCCGTTCCGTTACTATCTTGGCAGTGATGGTGTTGTGCGCCCATAACATGATCGTGGAAAGCGCCGTCCAGAAAAAATGCGGGACGCCGATGCTTCGTATATTTATTATCAGGACATTAAGTGCTGTTATTTTAGGATTTACTTTAAATGCCTTGTTGCCGGAGGGCGGACAAGTGTTGGCTGCGGTTAAAAAAACGGCGCCTGTCGATCCCGGGATCTGGTACTTGTTCTGTAATTGGCTGACTTCTATTATATGGCTGATTTTAAAGATGGTAGCACTTATTTTTGGCCTTTCTGTTTTTCAACGTTTATTGTCGGAATTTGGTGTTATTCGCTGGTTATCAAGATTATTCCGCCATTTATTGAAGGTTTTCGGGCTACCGGCCCGCACCTCTTTCTTATGGATCGTGGCCAATGTATTGGGCTTGGCTTATGGCGCTGCAGTGATGATAGAAGAGACTGAAACGGGCAAGATCAGTCGCGATGACGCCGATCTGCTTAATCATCATATTGCCGTATCACACAGTAATTTAGAAGATGTTCTGCTGCTTTACGCCGCCGGCGGCGCCTTTTGGTGGATGTTATTATCCCGCTGGCTGATGGCCATAGTTTTAGTTTGGGAGCGACGTGTTGAAAAATTGTTAAATCATCTTAAAATCATCTGAATAACATTTGGTTTTTGATATTAAAAGTGCTACTTTTGTAGAAAGTTTTCAAAAAGGTTGGAAAACGCCTGCCCAGCCTCTTTGAGTTAATTGTATACATATGCACAGAAATTACATTGGTATTTCATTATTTGTAGCGCTTGTTACGCTTTTTTCGTCTACGGTTGTTTCTGCTCAGTCCAATGTTTACCTTGGCGGCAGTGGTAACATAACGATAGGGGGACTTCAAATTCCGGGCACTCCCGTCCAGATACCTTATAAAGGCGGTAACGGAAAGGAAGCTATCAGACTTTGCGCTTTGGGTTTTATTGAGGAAGTGACGCAGACGAAGACGGCTTGTTACGGCGTGGCTGATGGCGCATTTGAAATAAAATTGCGTGACGTTTCCGGTAATTACCGTTTTTGGTGGCCTTCATTAGGGATTTCTAAAGACGATTTGTCGAGTTGGCCTTTGCTTGCAGGCGCGAGTACGCTGGCTTTACCTTCGGCCGCTATGTCCAAAGGTTTCGCTACGGCCGATGATAAAATATTGTATGTTTATTCGGTAGTGAACAGTGAGTACGACTCTGTGGTCATCAGTGTTCAACAATATCCTGAATTACCTAATTCCGGTTTCTCGGCGCCTACAGCTATTTGCGACGGCAGTAGTTTTACCGTGGCGGCTTCTATAACAGGACAGGGTTCCTATTGTTTCAGCAATTCGGGATCAACCTGTACGCCAGCATCTACGGCAACTTCCGCTACATATACGATGGGTTCGCTTGATCAGAAGATCTACCTTACGGTGAAAGATGCCAACGGCTGTGTGTCGAGCACCAGCGTCACCGTTACGGCGAACGAGCCTTCGTCTATTGAACTGTCTTCCGCTGCAGGCACGCAAGACCAAACGGTTTGTGAAAAAACAGACATAGATCCGGTACAATATACGTTGGGTGGATCGGCTGACGGATACGTGCTGACAGGCGCTTTGCCTGCAGGCGTTACGCATGGGTTGTCCGGCAGCGTTATTACGATCTCCGGAAATCCTAAGCCTGTAGAATATGGCGCTTACACCTATACCATTACTACTACGGGCCATGCTGAACCTTGTCCCGCAGCTACCATCACCGGAACGATAACGGTGAACCGCGAGTCGACCATCACATTGTCGTCACTTTCCGGTACGCGCCACCAAACGATTTGCGAAGGCTTGGCCATTACCGATGTGCAATATACCCTGGGCGGTTCGGCTGATGATTATATGATAACCGGCCTGCCCAACGGCGTTACGGCTAATTTGGTTGCCGGTGTGATTACCCTGTCAGGTACGCCCGAGGAGTTGGGAACATTTAATTATACGTTGACGACCTCCGGGCATACATTGCCTTGTCCGCCGGCCGTTACCAACGGGTCGATCATTGTGAACCCCTTGCCTTCGATCACTTCATTTACTACCTCATACCCGTCCGCTTGCGAGGGAGGTTCGGTAGATATAAGCGCTACGGCTTCTTCGAATACGGCGAGGTATAGTTTCGACGGCGGCATAACCTGGGACACTTCGAACAGTGTAACGGAAGTGCTGAATACCCTGGGTGATCATACTTACACCCTGGCGTTGGAATCGGATAAAGGTTGTACTTACACCGATAATGTGATCAAAACCGTAACGGTGTATGCAACGCCCAAGCTTAACCTGGCCGCTTCGGCTTCCACCGTTTGCTACGATACCCCGGCCGGCACCCTTACCGCTACTTTAAGTAGTGGAACAGGTACGCCGACTTACACGTGGTTTTATAGCAACAGTGAAGAGGATTGGACTCCGGTGCCGGGCGCTTCGTCGGGTTCCGTATGTGCGCCCGGTAGCATTACCACTGTTACCAATTACCGGGTGAGTGTTAGTCAGCCGTTCCCTGCTTGTGAGGCGACCAGCGAGGCTGTGACGGTGGGTATGAATACCACGCCGCCTGCGGTGATGTGTCCTGCGGATATTACCACTGTGACAATGCCGCACGGATGTACGACGGTATTGGATGCTTATAATTTCAATTTGCAGGGTACTTACACGTCTACTAATCCCTGTGCTATTGATTCGTTATATTATATTATTGCCGGCGCCACGACAGTTGACGGACCAAAATCGGCGAAGCAGAATCCCATAGTCAACAGTAATGTTACCTTTGAGAAAGGAACAAGTACGGTGACCTACGTGGTGAAAGACGCCGCAGGATTAACCGGCACCTGTAGTTTTAATGTGACCGTGAACGACAATGAAGTACCGAGTGCCAGTTGTGAAAAGACATATACCGTGTACCTTGATGAGGACGGTCAGTTTACCCTTGATCCCAAATCGTTGGATAAAAATTCGTCGGATAACTGTACTGCTCCCGATAAGTTGGAATTTATTTTTGATGCCGGGTCAAAAGCGCAGTTTAGTTGCGCAGACCTTGGAAACCCGAGGCCGGTGATGTTTTATGTGAAAGACGAATCGGGTAATGAATCCAGCAATTGCGGTGTAACGGTTACCACCCTTGATACCCTGGCGCCTGTTGCCGTATGTAAACCCTATGACACGGTGCGTATCAATGTTAATGCAACCCTTACTGCAAGTCAACTGGCCGGGAAAGATTCTTACGACAACTGTTCTGCTTCATCCCTGCGGTACTACATCATGGAAGATGCTGAAGACGACAGCCGGAGCGTAACGGAAAAAGTATTCGGTTGCAGCGATCTGGGCGCTCATACGATTTATGTAGGTGTAGCCGATACGGCCAGCGTGAAATTTGGAAAGATGGCGGTATGTTCAACCGAGGTTGAAGTGATCGACACTACCGTGCCGCAAATGACTTGCGTGGAAAAAGATAACTTGTACCTTGTTTCGGGATGTACCTTTACCATTGACGCCGATGCCAATATGCAGTTGAAACCCGTTGGTATAACTACTGCTTGCGGTGTAGGCTATACGTTGAAAAACAACATCACCAATAGCGACGACCTTACCGGCCAAACTTTTGCGCTGGGTTCGCATACGGTAGTGTGGACGGTGACGGACGATCTGAATAATGTTACCACTTGTGAGGATACAATAGTTGTACTTGATGCGATCCGCCCGACGATTACGAATTACTATTCTACACCGATTGACCAGAACCTCGCGGTAGGATCATGTACCATTTCGGTAAGTTGGACGGACCCTGCTCCCAATGATAATTGCAGCGAAGGACTTACCATCCGTCGTGTCGATGACTTGCCGCATACTAATCCGGTAGACCTCGGGGCAGGTACGCATACCTTAAAATATGTAGCCGAAGACGGATCTCATAATGTTTCCGATACGGCAAAAATTATCATCACCGTAAGAGATGACCGTATACCTGTGATTGTTTGTCATGAAGATACCACGCTCAACGTGAATGCTGCCGCTTGTGTGGCCACTGTTCCGGAAGGTAAACTGTTGCCGGAGATCAGTAACGTGTGTGTAGACAATGTAACCTTGTCCTATGAACTTAGCGGAGCGACTGTCGCGTCGACTACTTCCTGTACGCTGGCCGACGGTATCGGCGGCCTCGACCTGAATGTAGGGCATACTGTGGTAACTTATACGGTGACTAATTTCCACGGAACAACCAATAGCTGTACCTTCACCGTATTTGTGAAAGACACCATTAAGCCGGTTATTACGCCGGTGGCTACCGAAATAACATGCGGCGGTACCGTAACCCGTGATCTGGACGCCGACTGCAAATACACCGTGCAGGGCGATGAGTTTGATATTACTGCTGATGATTGCACGCCTTTAAGTTTCACCACTAATGCTATGGGTGCAACTACTACTTTGGCCGGCCATGTGTTTAGCGGAGACATTAGCTTCCCCGTTATATGGACGGTTACTGATACGGCCGGTAATGTATCGTCGTGCAGCTTTACATTGAACTTAGACGACAAAACTTCGCCGGTGTTCACCCAAAAGCCTGCAGAAACAATTACCGTTAATACAGGTACTACGACTTGCGATGCTACCCTTACCGATGAACTGGCTGTGGCGTATGCCGATGCCTGTTCGGCTGCCGGTCCGGTGACCTTTACGTATAATGCAACTTACGACGGGCAAGTTTTTGCCTCGGATACGTATACCAATGCCGAAGGTGCGGCTACGCCCACTATTACTTTCCGGCAAGGTGTTTCCGACGTCGAATACAACATAGAGGATTTTAGCGGCAATACGTTCAGTTACCGGTTTAAGGTAGACGTAAAAGACGTTACTCCTCCGGAATTTATTACCTGCCTGAGTGATACCGGTTATAATAGCGTACTGCTGCTGGCTTCACCTCCTTTCCCGGCAACACAGGCTACCCTGCCCGTAACCATTAAACCCGCTACAACGTATTACGACAATTGCGGCGTGGGATCGTTCACATGGAGTTTGTATACGAATAGCGGAGCAAAGCTTGATACCTCTGCCAACCACACGTTGATTGGTGAAATACATCCTTTCCCGGATGCTTATCCTTTCCCGATAGGGGAGAGTGAGCTGCGTTATACCGTTGAAGATGCTGCCGGCCTTACCGCCGTGTGCACTACCAAAGTGAAAATTACCGACGGTATATACCCTGTGTGTGAAGCTGTAGAAACCTATACGTTGAAATTGCCGGCGCAATTGCCCATGAACTTTGACCCGCAATTGTTGGATGCAGGATCATCCGATAATAGCGGTTCCTATACCTTTGCATTGTATAAAGCAGGAGATGAAATTTTTGACTGCGACGATCTGACCAAAGGATTCCGCTTGGTGAACTTGACAGTAAAAGATGCCGCCGGTAATCTCACGCTGTGCGGGCCTACCAATATTACTATTGTTGACGAAATAGCCCCCGTGGCCGTATGTAAAGCCGACAGGACAATCTACCTGCCTAAGGACGGCACCGGACGGATCACCATAACGGCCGCTTCGTTGGATAGCGGCGATCCGCAACAAACTTATGATAATTGTACGGAATACGACAAATTGACATTTAATTTCCTGCGGGGATCGGGAAGCACGGCGACTTATGTTCCCGACACAACTTTCCGTTGCGACGATGCGGGGAATACTTATGCGCTCGTTGTAGCCGTAACCGATCTGAACAATAATACCGGAACCTGCACGGTGAACCTTGCGGTGGCCGATACGATCAAACCCCGGATGACGGTGAGAGGTAAAACCGTTATTCCCGCCGATAAAGATAAATGTTCGGCCGTGTTGAGCGATACGCTCGATCCGGTGAAACGTACTACTATATGTAATGCCAACTCATTAGTGTTGACCAATAATTACGGAAAACGTACTTATAAAGGTATGGAACTTCCCGTAGGCAAGCATGAAATTACATGGACGCTGGTAGACGGGCAGAATAATACTACAATTGAGAAAGACTCTATTATAGTGGTTGATAAACAGAAACCGGACTTGAAGGTTGATGTTATGCCGACGGTATCGTTTACATCCGTATCCGACTGTGAAATGGCTAACGAAGCTCGATGGACGGAACCTAATGAATACATTGATCTCGTTGATGTTACGCTGGCTGTGGATAACTGTACGGATGCCGGTTTATTAACATGGAAGCGTGCCGATGAACTTCCCATTGTGAACGGAGGTACTATATTGTCGTCCGGAACCTATGTCCTGCAGTATGTGGCCATAGATGAGGCCGGCAATAGATCCGATACCCTCGACATGCCGATCATTGTACATGACGAGACGCCGCCCGTAATTACACCCGACCTGTCGGGTACTACGGTAACGGTAGACATCAACGACAATGATGTATGCCATGCCACCCTGTCGGATGCGACGAAATTCGGTCAATCCGTTGATAACCTTTGCACCGGCGCCGATTCTCTTAGTTATGCTTGGTATAAGGAAGGAGAACCCGAAGTGGTAGTGAAAGGCAAGGGCAACTTGCTCAATGCCGATATGGAAGCAGGTGTTTACCATATTACTTTTACGGCAGTGAACAAGTTGAGCAAGCTCGGACAAACAGCCACCAGCGCCTTTACGCTGGTAGTGAATGATACGGCGAAGCCTGTTGTTACCTGTCCGTTGTTTGATGACGGAGAAGGGGTGACTTCCTCTTCGGTAACCAAATATACCTTGCGCGACAATTGCGGTTATACGGTGCAGGGCGCCGAATTTGACCCTGTGTCGTCAAGCGATAATTGCAGTAGTGTGAACGAGTGGCATAGTTTCCACGGCGGCGGTACGACATTGGCGGATACCACCTTGCCTGTTGGCGTGCACGATATTGTGTGGACGGTAACCGACCAGGCCGGCAACAGCACTTCCTGCAACATTCAGGTAACGGTGAAAGATACCCTCAAACCGGAGATCACCTGTAAGCCCGGAATGGAAGTATTCCTTTTACCGGACGGCACGTTTACCGTTGCTGCCGATACGATGGTGGTGGTGCGTAGACCCGACGTTTGCGGGGATATGACCTTCAAATTCGAAGATACCGGCAATGCGGAGAAAGTATATACTTGCAGTGATGTCGGTGCTACTCATAATGAAACGATCGTTATTACAAGCTTCAACGGTAATGATACTACCTGTGTCCGCACAATTACGGTGACGGATACGGTGAAGCCGGTATTGACCTGTCCGACGGCGCCGTTGACCGTATCGTTGGATGTAACAGGTAAAGTAACCGTCAATGCCGCCGATATCACGGACGCTTCGGATGCTTGCACACCGCTTACTTATATTTTCACCGGTAATAACAAGGCAGATACTACCTTCGCTTGCGAAGTGGGTACTTTCACCCTCAATGTGCGTGTAACCGACGCCAACAATAATACTGCGGAATGTTCGCGTGATGTGGCGATCGATAATCCGTTTGAGCCTGGAGTCACCGTGCCGTCTACACAAACGGTGGCTATGGATGCCAATGAATGTACCTACAAAGTTCAAGACGGAGAGTTCGACCTTGTCGTAACCCAATCATATTGCGGTGTGGACACTATGTACCACGACTATCATGGCGGCGGCACGACCTTGAAAGACACCTTGCTGCCTGTGGGCGCGCATTCGATTATATGGACGGTGATAGATAATACAGGCAACGAGTCGACCTATAGCTTTACCGTTACGGTGGAAGACCAACAGAGTCCCGGTATTGACTGTCCCGACAATGTAACGGTTTACACGCCGGCTAATGCTTGTATTTATACGGTGTCCGGAACGACCTTTGATCCGGTGGTGATGGAAAACTGTAGTTATACTTTGGTGAACGACGTTAACGCCACCGCGACACTTGCGGGCGCTACATATGGCGTAGGCGCTACTACAGTGACCTGGACAGTGACCGACAATTCCGGCCGTCAGGCAACCTGTGCTACTGAAATTACCATAAAAGATATTACCCGGGCAAACTTTACAACTTTCCCCAAGGATACGACCCGCATAGAACTTGCTCCCGAAGAAGGATGTGAGCGTACCGTTAGCGGTTTAACCGTTACGGCCGATGACGCCTGCGGATTGTCGGGCATGTCGTATACGATCAAGCACAAGGACGATGAGATCACCGGTACCGGAACCTTCGATTCGCATACATTCAACCGTGATACTACGGTGGTTACTTACCGCGTTGAAGATGTTAACGGAAACACCCGCGACAGCTCGTTCGTAGTGATAATACAGGATGTTACTCCGCCGGCGCTTACTAATCCGTATCCGGGCGGACGTACGGTGTCTCCTCCGGCTTCGGCTTGTACCTTTGCTTTCAGCACTACTGATCCGGTGGGTTATACCGATAATTGCGCCGTAAAATCATTGACATGGAAATTGGTTAACTCCGGCAACGGTGAGGAAGAAGACGCTTCGCCGGAAACCGGGATCAACCAGTTCCCTACTGATTTTAGTTTCCGCATAGGCTTCCACGGTGTGTTGGAGTTTACGGCTACAGACGCTTCCGGAAATACCGCAACATGCAGCTATAATATTTCTATCAACGATAATATACCGCCAATATGTGAAAGTATTACCACCTATGAGTTGGAATTAGAACCGGGTGATGTGACTGTTTTGGATGCGAAGGAAATTGATAACGGCTCATCATCGGGCAGGCCGAATTGTCCCGATATATTTACGTACACTTTGGCAAATCCCGACGACCTGAACTTTACCTGTGATGATATCGACAGGATCCGTTATGTCAGATTAAAAGTGTTGAACGAACAGGGGCTGTCGAGAACTTGCGATAATACCACGGCTATTACCGTAGTGGATAAAATTGTGCCGACGATCACCTGTATGCCTACGAATAATGTATATTTGGAAGAGAATGGCGAGCTGCGTATCCGTCCGGAAGATCTGTTGACCGCTATGGGAGATAATTGTACTGTGTCCGGCAACCTGATACGGGAAATAAAAATCGACGGGGACGTTGACTATTCGGAGGATATATTATTCGATTGCGCCGCGGTGGGACAAACATATATGCTTAACGTGCAGGTGACCGACGAGTATGGGAACAGTGCACACTGTATGCCGGAAGTGACCGTTCTTGATACTATTCCGCCGGTATTGAACAACCGCGGAAAGGTAATTATACCTGCCGGATCGGGTTGCGTGGCTGCGCTGAGCGATACGCTTAATCCGGAAGTTACCTACGGTAATTGTCAGGCCTCGTATATATTGACCAATGAAACAGAACTCGGCCAGAATACTTATGCAGGTATGGTGTTGGGTAGGGGAGAACATATTTATAAATGGAAATTGGTTGATGAATTTGGAAATGAAACGATCGCTTACGACACGTTGATTGTAAAAGACCTGACCGGCCCGCAACTGGCGGGTGATATTGGCACATTGATGCCCGACCTGAGCGGCTATGAGATTGATCAGGCAACCTGCAAAACGGATGTAGCATTATCTTGGGACGATCCTGAAACGTATATGAGTAATTACGGCACTTCGTTAGTGTCGGATAACTGTACCACAGATCCTGCATACATGTCGAACAAATGGCGCCGTGTAGACGATCATATTTCAGAGGTTGTGAACGGCGAAGAATGGCCGGCCGGTATATGGACTATTCAATACGTTACCGAAGATGAGGCGGGCAATGTTTCCGATACCTTATCATTCACCATTACCGTAACGGATAATGTAGGTGTACCTTCGATATCCGATTGTCCCGGTAATAAAGAATTGAGTGTGGATAATGCAACGGTGTGTTATGCCACCCTCCCGGATAGCTTTACGCCCAAATTGGAAGGTCTGTGCACCGACAATAGTTACGATTTGCAATATAGTTATGAACGTACCGACGGTGTGACCGGTTCAGGCAGCGGCAGTATGGCCGGCCTGCAACTCGAAGCAGGTTCCTACAGCGGAACATACACGGTGTATAACAATACTTATTCGGCGCACTCGGCTACCTGCAACTTTACCATTGCGGTGGAAGATGTGTTTGCTCCGCAGATCACTGCTAAAGATATTGACTTATATCTTGACCGTAGCGGCAGCGTGTCGTTAGACCCCAGCGACGTGTTGGATAGTATGATCGAAAGCTGTACGCTGCACGATGACGTGAACCTTGAGTTTGGCGGTACGCATACCGGAACGTTCGGCTGCGCCGACACCGCAAGCGCCGGCATTAGAATGGAATTGAAGGCTATTGATGCGTCGGGTAATATAGGCAGCGCCGGCTTCACTGTTTATGTGAAAGATAATCTGGCGCCGGAAATTACTTTGGCGTCGGCCGTTGATGTCTACCTGAACGAATCCGGCGAGGCTGTTTTATCAGTACAGGAAGTATTGGAAACAATTTACGATAATTGTACCGCTTATCCTACCGCCGCCGATACGGCCGCTTATGTGACGTTGAGCCGTGAAGCGTTCGACTGTACCGACGCCCGGATGATTTATCCGGTAACGGTAACGGTGCGCGACCGGGCAGGTAATGTAGCGACCGACATGGTGCCCGTGACGGTGAAAGATACCATTAAACCGGTAGTACAACCCGAAACGTTGCCGTTGACGGTGTACTTGGATGCAGACCATGAAGTCACCGTGGGCGTTGATTCGATGATTGTTTCGAAAACCAAGTTCTGCGGCGACGACGCTGCGTTGGATGCTACATTTGAATCTAACGGTGGAAAAGAAATCACCCTCAACTGTGCTAACCTCGGCGAAAATGCACTGTCTATCAAAGTTGAAGATGGTTTCGGCAATTATACGCTGGTGAACCGTACGTTGACGGTGGTTGATTCTATTGCGCCGAAATTAATATGCCCTTCCGAATTGGATACGGTGAAAGTATATTTGGAACGCGGCGGCAGCTTCACGCTTAATCTGGCGCTTCACGCCTCCTCGTTTACAACTATAGATATCTCAAAACCGCAACCGTGCAGTAATATATATACTTTTGCAAAGAACGGAAGGGCCGACTCGGTGGTGACGGTAAATAACGTAGCCATGGGCCTGCAACTTCTTACTGTACGTGTAACGGGCGAAAACGGCCTGTTTGCCGAATGTTCGCGCGTAGTAACCGTTTACGACACGCTGTCGCCGGTTATTGAATGCAAAACGCCGGTAACGGTGGCTTTAGACAGTAGCGGACGGGCGGCGCTGCATGCCGATGATTTGGTAGAACTGAAATCGGTAGTGGCCGGAACGGTGGTTTACACCTTTGAACCCAGTGGTTCGGGTACGCTGACATTTGATTGTGATAGCGACATAAACGTTCCGCAAACATATACCCTGCGGGCCGAAGTGAATAATGATCCCGGCAGAAGGGCGACGTGTGAGGCTGAAATAACGTTGAACGATACGATCAAACCGGTGCCGGAATGTAAATTGCCGGTGACGGTGCAATTAAGCCCGAACCGCGGCGAAATAGTGAAGGTGGCGGCCGATACGATGTTAGCTTCGATATGGGATAACTGCGGCACTTCGGCGCTCAGCTACACTTTTGCAGGTAATGCGGACGATACGTTGAGGTTGGCCTGTGCCGACCTGGGCGTACATACTTACACCGTTCGTGTAACCGACGCTGTGGGTAATTCAAGGGAATGTGAACGTGAAGTAACGGTAGTAGATAATACGGCGCCGGTGCTTACGGCTAAAGACACTCTCTTATATTTGAAAGAGGACGGCACCGCTACTATTACTCCGAAGGGTGTGCTACTCACATTGACGGATAATTGCACGGACTCTTCTTTCATGGTGGATAACGACAGACTGAGCCTTGACCGCACCGGCTTTGGTTGCGATGACATTGGAGGCACCTTTGTGCTTACTCTTTCCGCCGAAGATATTTCCGGCAACACAGGCACTGCTACTTTTGAAGTAATGGTGGCCGATACCGTTAAACCGAAGATCACCTGTGCAGATACCGTGTTGAAGTTAGACCTCTTGGGCGGTGCAACCATCACTGCTAAGGAATTGGTGACCATAGAAACGCTTAGTCGCTGTGCGGACGTTAACAATCTGGTGTATACTTTCGGTGACGGAAACAGCGCGCTTACATATAGCTGTGCGGATGTTACCGGTATTCCCCTTTCGCTGACCGTGAAGGTGGAGGATGAACACGGCAATGAAGCGTCCTGCCCGGTTGAACTGACTGTGGCCGACAGTCTGCCGCCGGTGCTGGTAATTAACGAGGTGCTTGCAGGTATTGCGGACGGCACGACCATTACATGGGAGATGCTGGTGAAAGAAGTTACCTATGATAATTGCACGCCTTACGAAGATATTGAATTTAAGGTAAGCCCCAACACCTTTACCTGTAGCGGAGATACGCGCGGTTGGATCTATGCCGAAGACTTGAACGGGAATGTGGATTCAACCATGTTCGAAGTACAAATCATAGATAATGTCCAACCGACATTTGCCGTTGAGGACATAACGTTGTATATTGACGAGTCGGGCTATGCTTATTTGCCGGTAGCCGACGCTGTGGATAACCTGGACGATAATTGTACGCCTGCGGCCGACATGCTGGATCCGGACAACCGGCTCTTATGGTTGGAATTTGTTGGTTCAACCGCTACGCCGGTTTATACCTCGGCAACCTACACCCGCGATGATGTGAGAAATTCACCCGTTAACATGACGGCTACGGCGCAAGACCGGAGCGGTAATGTATCATCGGTGCAACCATTCAGGGTAACGGTTATTGATACCATTACACCTGCATTGATCTGTAAGGATACGGTGGTGTATATCACGCAAAGCCTTTGCGATTACACCGTGTCCGGCGATGAATTTGATGCTTATCCGGACATTACGGCGAATGAAGGTCTGGGAATTCGTCACTTCCATAACGGCGGCGGCGCTACCTTAGCCGGGGCGCAATTTGGTGTGGGTACTTACACTATCTCATGGGAACTGGCCAACACTGTTTCGGCCGGTACACCCACGCGCACCTGCATGTCGACTATAGAAGTGCGCGACACGGTGAGCCTGTCGATCACTTGCAGCCCGGGTACTTTTGAACTGAGCGGAACAAGTGTTACATTGTCCGCCGACGAATTGGCCAGCGCTTTCAGCACCTGTTCAGGAGCGCCGCTGACCTATACCTTCAAACACAACGATATTGCAGAGACTGACTATGATTGCAGCCATTTGGGCACTAATACGGTGACTGTCGTAGTAGAAGACGAATGGGGCGGTACGAAAGAATGTGCAACACAGGTACTCATCATTGATGCTACCAAGCCTCACTTTAGTAAAACAGATACTACCTTTAATAATGTGCCGTTGGATCCGTCGACCGGTAAGACCAGAATTTTCTCGGCCGAAGAATTTAGGGAAATTGTTGACGACAACTGTACGGCTGTCGCTGATATTGCCCTTTACCTGCATGAAACGGAGTTCACTTGTCCGGGCACTTACACCTGGTTAGTGGCCACCGACGCTTCAGGCAATAAAGATTCGATAAAAGTACGTATCAATATCCTGGATGGTGAAAGTCCCTATCTGAAGGCTAAAGACATTGATGTTTACATCACGTCGGGCGGCCAGACGGTGACCGTGAATCCCATAGAGCTGGTAGATGACTTGTCGGATAATTGCACCGCCTACGAATCATTGGCCGACAGTTTGCGTTTCGATCCTGCTTCGCAGTATGAATTTACATGCACGGATGCGGGCGCTGCTACCGGTACGATCGTAGTGCGCGACTTGGCCGGTAATGAAACTACGGCTACTTACACAATTACGGTAGTGAATAGCGTGAAACCGTCGTTTACCGTGCAGGAAACGGTAGAAGTGGAAATAAACTTAGCCAACGGTTGTAGTCCCGATATTTCACCGGCTGCAACAGGCCAACCGGTACTTGATCCGGCGAATGTTTGTGTCACTGCAGCCGATACGACAACGACCTATACGGATACTTCTACGCGAGGAAGCGACCCGGCAACTGCCGATTACTACGACTATGAGATTCGTCGTGAGTGGACGGTGAGCGCAGGCCCCGGCAGGGACAGTACTGCGGTGCAGATCATTGCCGTGAAAGATCGTGAAGCGCCCACACTCGAATTTGAGAAAGATACGGTAACCCTGAAATTGGGTGCCGACGGGCAGGTTGTGCTTACCAATGATCTCTTCCTGAAACGTGTGATTGATTGTGCTGCGGATTACACTACGGTGACGGCTAATCCTTCGGTCTTCACCTGTGATGAAGTCGGCGATACGCTGGATGTGGTAGTAGTAGCCGTTGATCCCGCCGGTAATAGTTCAAGCACCTATACATTGACGGTGATTGTGGACAATGATGCCGAGCCGGTACTTGACCTGGTATCCGAAGTAACGCTCGACCTTAACGGGAATGCCGATGTGACCTTGTGGTGCAAAGATGTGGTGATCAGCGCTACCGATAATTGCGGTAATCCCATTGATACGAGCAATATTACCTTTAGCCCATCGCTCTTCACCTGTGCCGATATGCAGGCGCCGACTACGGTAAATGTTACGATACTGGATGCGCTCGGCCGCACGTGGGACACTACGGTGGTGGTGACCGTAAGAGATGCCGCAGCGAGCTTGAAGTATACCATTGACCTGGTGTCGGACAAACAACAGGTTGCATTGAATGATCAATTGACGTACATGGTTAAAGTAACCAATACCGATGATTGTACGCCTAACACCTGGGTAGAATTTACATTGCCGGCCGGTGTGGAATATGTTGCATTTGAAGGCGACGGCAGTTACCAGAACGGTATATGGAATTTCGGCGTCCTTGCAAAAGACCAGTCGGCATCGATGACGATTTCGGCAGTGGTGGCGGCCAAGAGGTCGAACCTTCTTGCTACGGTAGCCTGCGTGACATCCGATTCGTATGATGAACCCGGAAACCGGATATGCACGGAGGTTTTGCAGCAGTTTAAAGATTCGAGTACCGTTATTGAAAAGACGTTGATGGGACGTGATGTGGCGAATGTAGGCGATGTGGTGACTTATCAAGTGACGATCACTGCGGAAATGGACGAAGAACAGTTGACGATCATTGACAGTCTGCCGCGCGGCTTGCTCATTGTGCCGTCGAGTCTGCCGTCGGGAGCTGAGATCCACGAAATGGATAATGTGCTGATCATTCAGGTGAGCGCATTGCCGGCCGGTGTAACCACCTATAACTTGCAGGCAACGGTAGATAGCGCCGGCATATTCGTCAACAGGGTTTACCTCCAAAGGGCAGGTATTGAAATTGGCAGTGCACAGTCCGGACCTTTGAATACGTTAACACCCGATATTTCGATTACGGCTGATATTAAAGAAAGCGATTACGACAGCAAACAAGGTGAAGTATACATCGTATCCAAAGACTATTCGCAGATTATTAATCTGAGAAATACGGGCGGTGGTACGGTCAATTCGGCGAAAGTAATCGCCCATTACGACCCGAGCACCCAGGAATTATTATGGACGAATCCGTCGAATGCCGAAATAAAGCAGATAAGTACCACCGACGCAACCATCACCTGGACTGTTGCCGGCCTTTCCGGTCGCGACGGCTTCACGCTGGAGGCGCGCTTCTATCCTATGGCGCCGGTAACTTACACCTTTAATACGGATGCCGGCATTGAAAGTCCCAATGTAACGGAGGATTTAACGGATAATCATACGGAAGTTACGGTAAACCAAAAGGTATGGAAGATTCCCAATGTGCTGACCCCGGATAATCCTTACTTATATATCAACGAGCTCTCCGATCCGGATATCGGTACGGCGTCGTTCACCGTGGTGAACGCCTGGGGTAACCAGGTATACCATGCCGATGATTATAAGGAAATGAACGGCGGCGACGCTTTCAACGGCCTGAACCTGTCGAAAGGAACCTATTGGTACTACCTGAACGTGAATTATGTTAACGGACGTAACGTGGTCATTAGAGGATATGTAGAAGTCTTGAAGTGATAATGTTAATAAGTTTTGGCCTGATGTGAATGGATAAAGGTTTAAAAAATGTTACTTTGTAATGTTTTTAAACCTTTATTTTTTATGAAAGTTGATGTTGTATTAGGATTGCAATG
>QMCD01003005.1_pt1 | contig 16521 bp, 15 predicted proteins | sample 1821841 | NCBI WGS metagenome assembly QMCD01 (sample SAMN01991225, study PRJNA193472) | Termite gut metagenome, whole genome shotgun sequencing project. | isolation source: worker | host: Macrotermes natalensis | reverse complement strand
CTATCCGCTTTGGTTTGCACTCTTTGTGGTGTGCCGGGTCTGCGGGGGCTGGCATATACCATTGTTTTATCCCCGCAAATACTATTATACGAGGAAGATCGTTATGAAAAAGAGGATCGTTTGTTTCGGAGATTCCAACACATGGGGTTACAACGCGGCTACAAAGGGGCGATTTGACGACATGGAGCGCTGGACGGGCGTACTTCAAAACGAACTCGGCGACGGTTATACCGTTATCGAAGAAGGCCTCAACGGCCGTACGACCGTCTGGGACGATCCAATCGAACAGTATAAAAACGGCTATACCTACCTCTTGCCGATGATGGAATCGCATAAGCCCTTCGATTTGATCATCATAATGCTCGGTACCAACGACTTAAAGCGCCGGTTTTCCGTGAATACGCGCGATATCGCGCAGAGCGCGGCGCTGCTGGCAAAAACGGCCATGCGCTCGGAGTGCGGCCCGGAGGAGCGCGCGCCGAAGGCGCTGCTTGTCGCGCCGATCCAAGTCGGCCCCGGCATACTTACCACATGGTTCGGCGAAATGTTCGAGCAGGACTGCGTAATCCGTTCGCGGCACTTCAACCACTGGTTCGCCGAATACGCGCACGATATAGGCTGTCCATACCTGAACGCGGGCGACTTCGCGCAGCCCGACCCGATCGACTGCCTGCATATCCCGCTCGAAGGGCATAAGGCGCTGGGCGTCAATATGGCACGAAAGGTTAAAAGTATAATAGGATAAATGTCGCTTATAGATAAAAAACTTTGGAAAAACTTCGATTGGCCGCTTTTTGCGTTGATCATAGTCCTGATGGCGTGTTCGCTTGTTTTCATTGCGAATACGCAGGCGGAGCCCTTTACCGGCGAGGAAGTTACGCTTTTGGACTATTTCGCGCGTATCGATTTCGAGCTTGTATTATTGCAATTGATTTTCTTTGGCGTAGGGCTCGCGGCGATGGTCGTCATTCTGTTTATGGACTACCATTCCTTGCGCGACCTTTCGAAGCTCATTTACATAATAAATCTCGCGCTTTTGGCGCTGCTTTTCATCATCGCGAAGGCCTCGCGAGGCGTCCAAGGCTGGTTTGCGTTTGGCGACCGGCGCTTTCAGCCCTCCGAGGTCTGCAAAATCACGCTCATCATCATGAGCGCGAAGCTCGCCGCCGAGGCGCACGACCGCGACGGCGGCATAAAGACCTTCCGCGACCTCTTCCACATCCTCGCGTACGCCTTTCCTCCTCTTATCCTCGTCATGCTCCAGCCCGACTGGGGTACGGCTTTCGTATACGTCGTAATCGTGGCGAGCATACTGTTCGCCGCGAAGCTTAGCTGGAAGAAGTGGCTCGTATTGCTGGGCGCTGGCCTCGCGGCGCTGCCGGTCATGTACTTTTTCGTCATGGAGGATTGGCAAAAGAACCGCATCGACGTGTTTCTCGGGCTTGCGCAGGATACGCAGCGGGAGGCGTACCATCTCGATCAGGCTGGCACGGCGATTGGTTCCGGCGGGCTTACGGGCAAGGGTATCTTCGTCCCGGGGGCGATGGCGCAGCTAAACTTGGTTCCTGAGGATCATACCGATTTCATTTTCGCTACTATTGTCGAGGCCATAGGCTTTATCGGCGGCTGCGCAATTATGCTCGCCTACTTCCTATTGCTGATTCGCTGCCTGTATCTGGCCGCGAAGGCGAAGGACAGCTTCGGCTCGTTCCTGATAACCGGCGTCGTGGGGATGATGGGTTTCCATATCTTCGAAAATATATCGATGACTATGAACCTTTTGCCTGTTACGGGTATCCCGCTGCCGCTCATGAGCTACGGGGGCTCGAGCCTTTTGACGAATATGATCGCGTTTGGCATCGTGCTAAACGTAGCCATGCGCAGGCCTCAAAAGCGGCATATGCGTATGACGAATACGGCTATAGACTTGGAGTGAGCGAATAATACCGCATACCTACGCCCCCCCCCCCGTATAATTCTACATCTAGGTTATGGGAGGGGTTTTTTCATGCCCGATACAACGAACATACCGAAGATCCAGGTGGACGGATTCGTCTCTAAAAGCCACGAACCAAAGCTTATTCGGCTGGAAATGGGGCCGCCAAGGGCGCAAATCGTCTCGCCGTGGAGGAATACGGCTCCCGCGCAGCCGCAAAGATCGTATGCCCGCCAAACAATAGGGGGCGCGACGAAAGGGGCTCCCCAAAAGTCCGCAGAATCTTGGGGAAACCGAAAGCGCGACTATGACGACGTGGAGAACGACCGCAAGTCGACGGCGCTTATGATCAAGCTGGGCGTATGCGCGGCGGTATGCGTCATGGCTCTCGGCCTTCGGCTCATCAACACTCCCGCGACGGTTCAATTGGCCCAGGATGTGCGCCAGGCAATTACAACCGAGATAGACGTCGACGAAACGATCGGCAAGCTAAAATTCGTAGACGGCGACGCGGTTGCCGACGATGGCACGGCGATGGTATTCGGCGCTATGGAGGTTACGCTACCCGTACAGGGCGAAGTACGCGAGCAGTTTGGCGAAAACGGCTCGAACGGCGTACTGTTTGCGTGTACGCAAGGCGCTTCGGGCGTAGCTTGCGCGGACGGCGTTGTGGAAGCGCTCGGTACCGACGAAGCGCGGGGCCAGTATGTACGTCTTAGACACGCGGCAGGCCTTGAAACTTTCTTATACGGCCTCGCGGAGGTGGCCGTCGAACAGGGCCAGCCACTCAAGAGCGGCGATATACTCGGAAAATCCGCCGGCGACTCGCTCTACTTCGAGGCCAGAGTCAATGGAGCGCCCCAAGACCCTTTAGCGCTCTACGAGGCGGCAAAGGGCTAATATGACGTTTCGCATCGGCTCCACGCCCGTCGTCGTCCATCCGCTTACGCCCGTCGCGTTCGCGGCTATGCTCGTCCTGGGCGATACGGCCCTTGCGCTTTCGCTCTTATGGTCGCTCGCCGTACATGAATACGCGCACATAGCCTTTGCTCGCTCCTTCGGCTATGAAATAAGCGCGCTGCGGCTTACGCCGTTCGGCGGCGAGCTTCGCCTCGTAGAAAAACTTGAACCGCGCGCCGAGCTAGCGATATCAGCCGCCGGCCCGGCCGCAAGCGTTATCTTAGCCGCCGCAACCGCGCTCGTTGCGGATATCTTTCCCTCGCTAGGCGGCGCGCTCGCCCCATTTTGTGCGACGAGCCTGTTGCTCGCCGTTTCAAACCTCATCCCCGCGCATCCGCTCGACGGCGGACGCATGCTTACGGCGCTTTTGCTGTGCTTTTTCAGCGAAAGCGCCGTGAGGCGTTTCATGGCGCTTACCGGCTTCATACTGGGCGCCGCGGCGCTTCTAGGCGGGTCGTTCTTGCTTATACGCGGACAGTTTTCGCAGTTTCTTGTGCTTGGCCCGTTCTTGATCCTCTCTGCGCAGCGCGAGCGCAAGACGGCCTTTTACGCGCTTCGCCGCTCCGAACGTAAAAAAACCGCCGTGAAGGGCGGTATGGGGGCGAGACTTCTGGCCATACCAGACGATATGTACGCGCGCGACGCAATACGGCTCTTCGCGCCCGGTGCGTATAACGTGCTTGCTATCGTCGACGGCGAGCTGCACATGCTTGGACAGCTCGGCGAGGCCGAACTTCTGGACGGGCTGATAAAATTGGGGGCGGAGGCGACTGTAGGCGAGATTCATAGCGCCGGCTTATCGCCGGCGGCGAAAACGATCCTCCCACGCCCAAATACGTCTTAGCGCAATATTTCTCCCTGTGGCCTTTCGGGCGCGTACTCGTTCGTTATCCTTTGGAATATATACTCCACGGCGAGGAAAACCTCGACCAAATCCGGGTCGAATTGCGTCCACGCGCCCTCTTTGATTATCTGCAAGGCTTCCGAGTGCGAATATGCGCTCCTATACGGCCGCCATGATATAAGCGCGTCGTATACGGAGGCTATCGCAACCAAACGCGCTTCGAGCGGTATTCTTTCGCCCCGAAGGCCTCTAGGGTAGCCTTTGCCGTCCCAATTTTCATGGTGACAGGCGACAATATTCTGTGCGTGGCGCAAAAACTCGTTCTCGGAAGTCTCGCTCATAGCTCTTGTTAACGCGTCTACGCCGAGCTCAACATGCGTTCTCATTATCTCGGTTTCGCGCGGATCCAGCTTGCCGGGTTTGTTTAAAACATTGTCGGGGATCGCTATTTTTCCGATATCGTATAATAGCACGGAGGGCGCTATTACGTCCAAATTCCATTGGGAAATCTCTTCGGTGTAAACATCCTGCCTGAAAAGCTCTTCAACAAGCGCGTTAAAGTATAGCTTTATGCGCATTACATGGCCGACGGTATATTTATCGCGCAGCTCCACCAAATTTGCCAGAGTCGTGAAGGCGGCGTTTTGCAGGTCGTGTACTTGCGCGTCCTTTATGCTTACGAGGGAGGACAGGTCACCCGCGTGCCGCTTGATCAGCTGCTGCTGCGCGGCGATTAATATTTGGTTTTCGATGCGCTTGATAAGCACCGGGGCCGCGAACGGCTTGATAATATAGTCCGACGCGCCCAGGTCGAAGCCCTTCGTTTCGCTCTCGACCTCGTATTTAGACGTAAGGAACACGACGGGGATTTCCGCGTAGCGCCGGGTAGCTTTTAATATCTGTATCGCCTCGTAGCCGTTCATATCTGGCATGTCGATATCCAGTAAAATCACGTCGGGCACGAGCTTTTTTAGGATGTAAAACATCCTCTCCGCCGAAGGCGCGGAGTAAACCGTATAGCGCGGCTTCAGCAATTCCTTGCCCAGCGTCAGGCTTGCCAGATTGTCGTCCACTAGAAGAACGCTCTTGCGCGTTGCGTCCATATTCGCTCACTCCTTCGCCTATTCGCGGCCAGGCGCTCTGGCCCGGCCGCAACCATATTCTTGGAATGAGTATAACGAATTCGACGCTATCCGACAATAGTTTTCGTCACTTTTTCTCTTTTATAGGGCGCATCTCGATATATCCGCGCCAGCCCATCGGGGCGAGCTGCATGCGCGGCGCAAGCTCGTCGGCGTATGCGTAGCCGTAAACCTCCGGGTTGAACTTTTCTATACGCTCCCACATCGCGCCTATCGCCTCGCCAAAATTCTCTTCGAGATACGGTTCTCCCTGGAATACCAGCATCTTGCACGGCGGTAGGCCGATCAGCTCGAAGCCCTCCGGTACAGCGCCCGCGTAATCCGCCGGCAGCTCGACCCCATGCGCGTACGTCCCGGTTCCCTCCGGGCGCATGTTGTCCGGCAGCCACAAGCCGACGGGCTCGTATAAAGCCTCTTTAATACGGCTGACCGTTTCCCATGGGATTGACACGCCCGTATTACCTTCCGCGCAGCCGAATTCCTCGCAGTAGGCAAAGTAGTCCTCGGCGGCCTTCGCGCGCCTAAGCATGAGCTTGCGCGCCGGACGCTCCACGATTTGCGTAAATATGATCGCCGTTTTGTCTATCATCATCATTTCCTCCACACTTGCTTTTTGGCGGTTAAAAACGCGGAACGGAATGATCCAGCCGCCCGGCTCCGGCGTCGATGCGAAGCGTTTCGGCGCGATGCCGAAAGCGTTCGAAAACGCCCGTGTAAAGCCCTCGTGGCTGTCAAACACGAAATCGAGCGCGACGTCCAAGACCCTGTGTCCTCCGCTCCGAAGCGCCTGCGCGGCGTGGATAAGCCGGCGCTCGCGGATGTATTCGAACGGCATTTGGCCGTAATACCGTTTAAACAGCCGCGCCGCATGATATTGCGAGTAACCGGCGGCGTCCGAGAGCGACTTGGCCGTAATCGGCTCCCGGATGTGCGCGTCGATATACTCTTTCATGCGCCGTGCGGCGAGCAAAGTTTCGCAGCAGCTCGCGTGTTCCATCGTTTTCACACCCTTGATGAAATTTTAACGCCATCGGCGGGATATTTCTTGACAACAAATGCGACGCGTATAATTATATCAAATCTTTGTCAACGATATCTACACAAATCGACAAAAAAAGAAATAATTATATATATCCTTGGTTTGATAACTAGATATTATCGCGGTAGTATTAACTATATCGAAATTCTTTCTAAAAACATTGGATAAGGATGGTATTAAATGAAAAGATACGCTCAGAAATGGCTAGCTTTAGGGCTGACGCTGCTCATGGCTTTAACCGGCTTGGCAAGCGCCGCTATTGCGGCTTCAGTACCCTCTCTGCCCCCGCCAACGGTCGAATACACGCCCATAGAAGGAGCGCAAAGCCTCCCGCCGCCGACGGTCGAATACACTCCAATAGATGGCCCGTCCGCCGCCGCTCCGGTAATATTAGAGCCACTCGAGCTGTGGCGCGCGGGTTATGAGGGCGCGAATGTAACCGAAGAGCTTAACCTGCGCTTTACATTTTCGCATCCAGTACTGTCGGAGTCCGGAATTGTTATTATAGACAACGGCGCAAAGGCCGAGTTTATTCCCCGTACCGGCAACACCTTCGATATGACAAGCTACGATTGCACTATTACGGACTGGAAGCCGCAGACGGCTTATAACGTGACGTTCTCCGGCTTCAAAAGCGAAGCGGGCGCCGAGATACCGCCCGTAACGAAATCCGTCTTCGTGCCGTTCAAAGCGGTCGAGCCTCCGATACCAAAGGTAAACAAAGTTGAGCCGGCCGCTTCTTCGATCAATCCAAAAACAAAAACCCTTCGGCTCCGGTTCGACCGCGACGTAAAAGCCGACGGGAACGTCGCACATTTAAACGGCGAAGAAGTGAAATTCCGCCTGTCCGGAAAGCGCACCGCCGTCGTCACACTGCCCACCCTAAAGCCGGGCACGGAGTACGAATTGCAGCTCGATCTGCTCTATACGGAGGACGTTGGCAAAGGCAACGCGCATGTCGAAAACGAAAACTGGGTCTATACGCGCTACGAATTTTCAACCACGGGCTCCGCCCCCACCGATCAGATTCCTTTCATAGAGAGCGTTTCCTCGGAAATCGCGGGCGGCGTGCCGAGTATCACGTTTAACTTCAGCGAAGTGATGTTCTCGTTTGGCGATATTACGCTCAACGGCGAAAAGATCACGGGCGAGGAGTGGGATATTACCGGCAAGGCGATGATACTGCCGCTTGGCGGCCTAGCACCCAATACGGAGTATACTTTGGAGCTGAGCGGCCGCTTCATATCCGACGCGAATCGTATTAGGATGAAACCCGCGAAGTATACGTTCAAGACGGGCGCGGCCGCGGGTGTTAAGCTTGAGCCTGTTGCCGTGAACGCGGAGTAAGGGGCGCGTGACCAAGCCTTCTATTTGTAAAAACCCCAGAATCGCTTGTGATTCAGGGGTTTTTGCGTATTGCTCCGCGCTGGACGTAAGTTCTTTTTTCACGGCGTAATATCGCCAAAACACAGCCCAAAAAAGCCGCCTCCTAATGTGATAGCATAAACGCGAGCTCAAGCAGGATATCCGGATACACTTTATTTTTGGAGGACTACCATGAGTTGCGTTGTTTCCCTCCTTGACGGCAACCAAGTGGATGGAGGAAGGCGACTTTCTTATCGGCACTATGCATTCCGCAATGGCGCAAAGCTCAATATGCACCGACGGCTTCATCCCGCGCTTCGAATTCGTATACCTCGGAGGAGCGGCGGAATAAGGCGATAGCGGCTCTAATTGAACGGCGAAGAGTAGGATATCATTGATCCTGCCTCTTGCGGCCTAACGCACAATACGAAATATACCTTTAACAGGATAGTATTCGATAGCTTGAAGCGGCCCTATTAGTGGAGGGCCGCTTCTAATGCTTATGAAGACGCTAATAAAAAATGTCCCAGCAGCCCCCTGTGATAAGCGTCCAGCAGATAGCAATCATAGGCCAGATGCCTAATCGTATGTATTATCGGCTCCCGTTGCATGTCCAAATCATTCAATACTAAAATGAGCCGGTCTAGCGGTGAGATTCTGTCGGGCGTAACAGAATTGGGAAACGGAAAGCGTGATAAAAACTCAGTAACGGCGTTGGTATGGCTGGTTCCTGTAACATCTTCATTGTATCGAGAGCTACAAGCCTTAAAATCATAATCGCGGTAATTACGCATGATATCCGCGGCCAGCAAAATAGCGACAACATCGTTTAGTCTGTTCTCCCTTTTCCAAGCAAAGCCATCCCAACGCAGCAATGGCTTGGATTTCTTCACAGCAAGAATCGACAAGGCTGCAAGTTTATGCGAATCTAGTAAAAGCGTATCATAATCGCTTCTGGCGGCGGCATGGTCGCGATTGTAATGCCCAAGGAATTCGGCCTTGAGCACTTCCCAATCCGAGATATATGCTTGTAGCAGATTACCACGCTCTCTTAGTTTAATAATTGCATCATACAATGTATACGAATATTGTATTGCGATTTCATTTCCAAGCTCATTCTCATTGCTCTGATTTTGCTTTTGTTGATTATCCGGCACCACTATACTCCTGTATAATTATAATAGATACTTATTTTTCCAGGCTCTCTAAGAGCGCATTGAGCTTCTTGGCCATTTCTTTTTCGTCTTCTTTGGTATATGGATTTACTTGCGAATACTTGCGCGAAGTATTGCTCTCGTCCACTACCGAATTGTCGAGCGGGATGCTAATTAGATCGTACGTAGCATCTGTGGAATAATTCATCATTTGCAGCGCCCCTTTACGTTTATTAGTAAATAAAATAATTTTGCCCGCCATTAATACTCCTTTTCAATCGTCGCTTTTTGAGTATTTTATGCGTCGGGCTAATAAATTAACACCCATATAATACCACGGCATTTTAGATAAATCAATAGAAAATGCCGCGAAATCCAGCGTTTTTATCTGCTTTGCGAATCACTGCATATTGCGGCACATATTGCGTTCGCGGTAAAGAAAACCGCCTACATGTTGAATGAGTGTATAATAATTACATATTAAGCAATAAAAACCCCATCATAAGACGGGGTTTTTCCGTGTACTGGACTCGAACCAGTGACCCCATCGATGTGAACGATGTGCTCTACCAACTGAGCCAACAGACCACGTGCGATTATTATAGCGGAAACGCGGCCCGTATGCAAGCATAAATACGTTTTGCGCTCTGAGCGCCGCGCTTTTCCGCGCGCTCTTAATTCTCCCGCAGCGCGAAGAGCGCCCGAAGACGCTCTCTTCGCATCCGCCAGCGGTTAAAATCGTCCACAGTCGTTTCCCAGCCCGTGATAGCAAAGAGGATTTCGCGCACATACTCCGGCCCTAAATCGCGCGAATACGACGCATAGGGGCAAAGGCTCAGCGCGTCCAGCGCGAACGCGGTATCCTCGCGTACGGCGGCGGCTTGCGGTTCTCCCCTATTAATGATCCGCTTGGCGATCGAAACGGCCTCGCCGCCTATGTATTCCGCCGCGCCTAAAGCGCCGTCGGCAAATACGCCGCCTATGCCTCTACGCTCCGCAATAAGCGTTATTAGCGGCAAAACCGACGCGTAATCGCCCATTGTAAACCCCTCCACATCGGCCTCTACGAGCCTTGCTTCGGCGCATTCGAACGCGAAGCGCAGCGCTTGGCGCGTATCCGCCGGATCGAGGCCGTAGCTGTTGCAAAGCGCGTTTGCCTGGAGCCATATATCGGGGTTCGGGTCACGAGCAAGGCTTTTGGCGCGCCATCTGTTTACGCTCGTAGCCGCTAGCGGGGCTTCTTTGGAGCCGATATGGTGAACGCAGCCAAAAGGACAGCTCGGACACGCGCATTCGCTGCGGTATTGATCGAGAATGCGTTCCATAATGCTCCGCGAATCGCTCGCTTGAGAGGTCGAAGGCGAGGCATAGAGCGCCCGCTCGAGCGCAGCTCCGGAGAACGCCGCACTGATGCCGATTAGCTTTTCGGGATCGTACGCCTTCGGGCGCGAGCCTCCGCGCAGCATAAACGACTTCAGATTTTTGCTGCCCATGACGGCGCCGACGCCCATGCGCGAGGCCTGATTGCCCGCTCCGGATACGATACCCGCAAAGTACACGCGGTTTTCTCCCGCTTGGCCGACGGAAACAATAGCCTCGCGGCGCAAGCCATACGCTCTCGCGAAAAGGTTTGCGCTTTCGAGCGCGGAATTCCCCCATACCCAGCCTGCTTCGACGAAACGGGGAACGCCGTCCTCGATAAGGAGGCCAGTCGGTTTTTCCGCCTTGCCGCGAAAGACGACGGCGTCATAGCCCGAGGCCTTCAAAAAGCGTCCGAATTCGCCTTCACATTGCGCCATTGCCATTTCGCCTAGCGCGGGCGATCGCGTGATTACGCTGAATTGCGCCAAGGCGGGCGCATCGTATCCGGCGATAACGCCCGAAGCAAAAACGAGCGGATTTTCTTGCGAGAACGCATCTACGCCTTTTTTCGTGTCGCGCAATAAAAAATACCCGCCCATCAGCGCCCCGCCGGCGTATGCGCGGTACCATTCTGCTCCCATCGATTCCGCCTTGAACGCGCGGTTTGTCAAATCCACATGCAATACTTGGCCGTGATATCCGAATTTATTCATGGCGCTCCTCCGATGACTGTCGTATACGGATAACAACGACATTATAGCTATATTTAATATTATCACTCCATATAAAGTCAACATCTTTTACAGCATTTTTACAATATTTTATAGTATAAATCCTCCGTCGCGGTGGCATTGTAGCGTTATGCGAAGTATCAGAACGGATCTCGCGGCTGAAGCGCGGGATTTCGCCCCGGAAGCTTCCGGCGTGCGGCATCAGGTATCGGAGGATTCCATTGTTTCCGTCACGCGCGTATTTATCGATACGGAACAGGGCGCTTTAGCGCTCGGCAAGCCTGTCGGCGAATACATAACGCTCGACGCGCCAAGGCTCATGGAACGCGATACGGACGTATTTTCGCGCGTCGCCGGCGAGCTCTCCAGTGCGATACGGTCTATCCTCGAAAAAAAGAGCGTGAAGCGCGTCGATGCCGTTATGGTCGTCGGTCTTGGCAATCGCGCCGTTACGGCGGATTCACTCGGGCCGAAGGTCGTCGAAAAAACGTTGGTTACTCGGCATCTGTATGAATTCATGCCGGAGCAGGCGAACTCGCGCATGCGGCCTGTTTGCGCCTTTGCGCCCGGCGTATTGGGCGTAACGGGTATGGAAACGGGCGAGATGGTACAAAGTATCGCAAAGCGGATCCGGCCGCGCCTAGTAATCGCTATAGACGCCCTCGCCTCGCGCTCCACAGAACGGCTAGGCACGAGTATCCAGCTTGCCGATACGGGCATCCACCCCGGCAGCGGGCTCGGCGGAAAGCGCGCCGGGCTAAACGAGGAGACGCTGGGCGTGCCCGTACTCGCCGTGGGCGTACCGCTAGTCGTACACGCTTCGACGCTCTCGCGCGACGCCGTATCGCTTCTTATTCAGCGCAATGGCGGCCTGAAGGACGAAGAAGAAGAGGAGAAGCTGCTGTCGCTCGTAGACGAGGTCGTCTCCGAAAAAATCGGGCCGCTGGTCGTCACGCCCAAGGAGATCGACGTGATCGTCTCCGACCTCGCCTCGCTGATAGCCAAGGGCGTAAACCTCGCCCTTCACGAGCTGGAACCGGACGAAATCGAGCAATTTATGTCGTAGCGCCGGCCTTTCGCGCCGTAAAACCCGCCCCGTAAACATTCCGTCATTATATGCGGCTATGTTTAAAATAATTATTACGATTTGTTTAACAAACTGTGATTCTTTTGTTATGTTTATGAGATGATTTTTTGCCTAAAATGACGATATACTATGTGTAAGCAACAGCCCCTTATCGAATGTCAGCAGTTCGCTTGGGGAAAACAAATTCGGCCGGAGTGGTGACCGGCCGATTTTTTGTTGTTCGGTCGATTTTTATTTTAGGCCGTTTTTTATTTTAGGCCGTTTTTTACTATCCGGCAGGTTTTTATTTTCTGGCCAGCCATTTGTTACCATTATTTTACTTTAATGGGGAGTCGCGCCTCCTTGACGTAAGCGCCCTATGCCTGTACAATTGATTCAATGCTGTTTGCGTCGGTTTTTGCCGATGATAACGCGCTTGTGTAGGACGGGTTTTGGGAGGCTGACCGTTTGGACATTTATCAATACTTTATGCTTGCCGGAGGGCTTGGGCTTTTTCTCTATGGCATGAACCTTATGAGCAAGGGCTTCGAGCTAGCCGCCGGCGAAAGGCTGCGCCACTGGCTCTCCGTGCTCACAAACAGGCGTATTACCGGTGTTTTAGCTGGAACGGGGATAACGGCAATCATCCAATCCTCCAGCGCAACGAGCGTTATGGTCGTCGGGTTCGTAAACGCCGGGCTCATGACGCTCAATCAGGCTATCGGCGTCATAATGGGCGCCAATATCGGTACGACGGTCACGGGTCTTATTATCGCTTTCCAGCTCACAAAAATCGCTCCAATCATACTGCTCGCCGGCGTTATCATGCTCATATTCCTGACGAATCGCACAGTCAACCGCTGGGGGCTGATCGTCGCCGGCTTCGGAATCCTCTTCGTGGGCATGCAAATCATGTCCGACTCCATGAAGCCGCTCGCCGAAATGCCGGAGCTGCGCGCGTTCATGACGAGCTTCGAAACCCCGGTCGTAGGCGTATTGGTCGGGACGCTCGTTACGGCCGTCATACAGTCCTCGTCGGCTTCTATAGGCATATTACAGGTCATGGCGCTGGAGGGGCTCGTAAATGCCCATTCCGCTTTCCCGCTGGTTCTGGGCATGAATATCGGTACCTGCGTAACGGCGCTCCTCGCGTCTATCGGCACAAATACCAACGCCCGCCGTACCGCCGTGATGCATCTTATCATGAAAATATTCGAGGCCAGCTTCTTCCTTATTATTTCGGCAATCATCGATATACCGGCGCTCATCCAGTCCCTTATGCCCGGGCGCGACGGCGCGTGGGAAATCGCCGCGATGCACACGGTTTTCAATATCGTCAATACTACTGTGCTCTTCCCGTTTGGCGACAGTATCGTCCGGCTCGTGGAAAGGCTCGTACCCGAACGCGAAGAGCCGCACGAAGAGATGCGCCTGAAGTATATAGACCCGCGCCTCTTCACACAGCCCACGCTCGTCGTTGCGCAGCTCACACGGGAACTGGAGCGCATGGCCGAGCTCGTGCGGAAAAACCTTGCCGCCTCTTTCGAGGCCTTCCAAACGCGTTCCGCCGAAAGGCTCGCGCGCGTTCCCGAACGCGAAAAGCTGATAAACTTCCTCAATCACAATATCACGCCCTATTTGGCGCAGGCGGCGGGCAGCGTCGCCTCCGAAGCGGACAGAAAGATTATCGGCGAGATGTTCCACTTCTGTACCGACCTCGAACGCGTCGGCGACCATGCCGAAAATATCATGGAATACGTCCAAATCATACTCGAACACAAGCTGGTATTCACAGAAGACGCCATGCAAGAGGCGAAAACGATGATGGAGCAATGCTCCAGCCAGTTCAACGCCTGCGTAGACGCGTATTTCAGGCGTGATTTTTCGATATTGCCGGAAATCGAGGCCTCCGAAGAAACGCTCAATATAAACGAGGAAAATTTCCGCGATAATCATATCCAGCGCCTAAACGCCGGAAAGTGCGACGCTCGCTCAAGCATGATCTTCACCGACCTTTTAACGGACATCGAGCGCGTTGGCGACCACGCCGTAAACATCCTTTATCTTCTAAAGCCGCATGTGGACTGATCGCTTCAATATCGTGCTCTTCGAGCCGGAGATTCCGCAAAATACCGGCAACGTCGCGAGGCAATGCGCCGTTACGGGCGCGCGGCTGCATCTTATCGAGCCGCTCGGCTTTAAGCTCGACAGCGCCAAGCTAAAGCGCGCCGGGCTCGACTATTGGAGCGACGTATGCGTGGGCGTATACGAAAGCTTTTCCGCACTCCGGGCAAAATACCCCGAGGGGCGTTTTTTTTACGCCACCACGAAGGGAGGAACGCGCTTCGACAAGGCCGAATACGCGTTGGGCGATTTCCTGGTTTTCGGAAAGGAGACGGCCGGGCTGCCGAACGATCTGCTCGCCGAAAACGCCAGCCACGCCGTACGCGTGCCTATGCGCCCCGGGCTACGCTCTATGAACCTATCGAATACCGTAGCCGTCGTGCTATTCGAAGCGCTTCGTCAGACGGGATACGTTGGGTTGAATTGAAGGTTGACACAGACAAAATCGACGGAGTATAATGATCATGGCCGAAACGGAGCGTCCGGGATTGTCGCCAGGTGTCCGCGAGGCCAAAATGCTGTTGTTTGGACGCCGGAGGATGTCTGAGATTCGGGTGGGCGAAAACGAAACCCTCGAAAGCGCGTTGAAGCGTTTCAAACGCAAATGCGCCCGTTCTGGTGTACTCGCAGAAATCCGCAAACGTGAGCACTACGAAAAGCCAAGCGTAAAGCGCAAGAAAAAGGCCGAAGCGGCCAGGAAGCGCAAATATTAATTGCCACATAATAAAAAAAGCCGAAACGGCTTTTTTTATTATGTGGCAAAACCTTACAGCTGCGCCACAAGCGCCTCCATGACGGATTTTAGCTGGCCGGAGGCCTGCTGTGAAATATATAGAACCGAACCGGAGCCGTCCATTGCAGCGCCCTGGGGGCTTCCGCCCACCGCCAGCGTCCGGCAAATCACGAGATCCGTCACGCCCTTTGGAACCTTTGCTCCGCTTTCGAGAAGTTCCTCGTATTCCGCTGCAAGCGCGGCCGCGCCCCTTGTATCGCGCACAGCGCCGGCAACCAGGTCGTCATAAAGCGACAGCGTAGTATTCATGCTGACGCTTATGCCGTGGTTTTGGAGCAGCCGCTCGGCGACGCCGTTGATGTTGTAATTGTTGTTTGCGCTACCGGCGTCCGGCTGGTACGCCGGTGTATTTGCCTGGTTGCCCGCGCCTGGGGCGGAGGACTGCATTCCTGCGCTCGGGGAGCTGTTTACCTCGGAGGCGAGCATATAGTATGCCTCGTTGCCATAGAGCACCTTCAGCCAGCGCCCGCCCGTCTGGACGACGCTAAGCTCTGTGGCGGGCGCGTCCATTACGGCTGAGAAAACCTGCGTATCCGGGCCGTCATAGAGCTTTGCGCCGCTTGCCGGTACGACAGTCCGAAGCGTCTTAGGCGTCGCCCTGGCGGCCTCCGCGGCGGTCGCGCTCCATACCGAGCCTTGCGCTATCCGGCCAATATTTGTCTCAAGCGTGTTGTTCAGCCGGCGAATTTTATCCTGTAGATATTTATCGTGGCCAGCGGTATCGATAAGCTGATCCTTCAGCGAACCCGTCATCATATACATGAACAAGTCCGCGCGATCCTCTTCGGGCATTGTAAGCGCGTAGCGCGTTATGAAGCCTGGCGGCGTCAAGTCATAATTTCTGGAGCCGCTTTCGTCGTACAAGCCGCTCTTCACGTTTGCCTTATCCCAATCCGCAAAGCGCAGCCCAAAAGCGTATTCGAACGCGTGGAATATCTCGTGGTGGATTACGGATTCTTTCGTCGAGGCCTGTATAAGCAGCATGGTCTGCTGCGTGTTGCCCAAGGCCACGCCGGTCGCCGCCTCGCCGTTCTTCGTGGTAATAGCGCCCGCGAGCGCGATGTATTTCAGCTTCAGCCTGCCAAGGAACCCGCTTGGATAGCGCGCAAGCGCGTTGTATATGAGCTTCAAACCCGTAAGCGTCTCGCTGTCCGACGACGTTAGCGTATAGGATACGCGGTCGTTCCATTCGGGGCGCTTTGTTTTATAATGGACTTGCATCCCAAATTCGTCCATTATCCTGTCAAGATAGCCTTGGATATCCGTCGGCTGGCCCGCGGGCCGCGCCGTCGCCGTGGGGCCCGCTTTGAAGGATACGACTTCCCCGACGCTCTCGCCGGAGGCGTTTACGGCGTATGCCTGGTAGTAGTAGGTCGTGCCGGGAACGAGCGTAGTCAGGGTGTATTCGGGAGACTCTGGGTTTGCGGCTTGGACCTTTTGGTTCAGGGCAGTGCGCGAAGTGCCGTAATAAAAGCCGCTTTCCGTTATCGGCTGCCCTCCGCTTGATAATACGAGGCTTTTCAGCAGCGCGCCGGAGCCGGTAACGACCGCGTCGAGCGTCGCGACCATCGGCGCTTCCGCCAGAGCGAACGGCGAAAAGACCGCGAGCAAGAGAATTACCGCGGCAAGAACCATCGAGACCCGCTTCCCAGACAAAGACATCTACTCCCTTCATACGCTATATCGTCTTAATAGCATATGCTGTTGACCCTATTATAACAGCTATTTCGCGGCGTTGTATGAAGAATCTGTGAATTGGGCGTGAATTATGGAATGGTTTTGATCATGTAATAATGTAAAAATGCCACCCGGCCTATCGCAGCCATAAATATCTTCTTCTTCCGTAGACGACGGGCGCATAGGAAATATTGTAACGCTCAGCTTTTCCCATATTTCCCACGCAGCTTCCGAGACTGTATAGCCTCCCGTGTAAATGGCAATAATCTCCACAATAAAAGAATGGAGATTAAGGTCAATGAAGCAAGTAAACGAACATGCACGGGAA
>QMCD01001172.1_pt1 | contig 16522 bp, 18 predicted proteins | sample 1821841 | NCBI WGS metagenome assembly QMCD01 (sample SAMN01991225, study PRJNA193472) | Termite gut metagenome, whole genome shotgun sequencing project. | isolation source: worker | host: Macrotermes natalensis | reverse complement strand
ATTATAACGGATGGAGGGCTTTTTTGTTGCTCTCTGTATCGCTTCTGCTTATTCCGTTCTCCCGCGCATAGCGCGGGGTTTAATGTCGATCAATTAATATCGGCTGAAATCCGATATGCCCGATTCTCGTTTGTGTTCTTGGAAATAGCATATTTGCGTGCTCCGCCGCATAAAATCGGACAAACAGCGGGGAGGGGCTTCGCATGAATCTGGCTATCCGCAAAATATCGGAGAGAATACGAAATAACCTGAAGCAAAACATGGTCTACTACTTGATCGTGTTTTTCATCTTTATTGTCGGCATTATGGCTGGCAGTCATTCTGTCGGGGCCTTGCCGGGCGGCGCGAAAATGGCGTTTTCGGAATATGTCGGAAATTTTATCGACGTGTCCACGGGTTCGTTCGCTATTTCTTCCATTTTCTTTCAGGCGCTTTTTTCTCACGTGCTGCTTTTGAGCTTGATCGCTCTATGCGGCTTAAGCATAATATTGATCCCCGTTTCGATGTTAGCGTTGATGTTCCGTGGATTTTTGATAGGATTCGCGGCATTTGCGCTTATAAACTACGCAGGTGCGGTTGGGACGCTTGCGGTATTGCTCTGCGTTATATTGCCGGGGCTGTTACTCGCGCCGTGTTATCTCTATATCGCGGCAGGAGGAATGCGTTCCGGCGTCGAATGGATTAAGCTGCGAGGCGCTAAGGCGCAGAATATGGGGCGGGTTCGGGAATACTATTCCAAGACCGCTTCGGCGTTTCTGGCGGCGCTTATCGGTATCGCGCTGGAAACGCTTGTTGTTCCGCTTTGGATAAAGCTACTGGCGGGAATTGTATAGAAAAAGTGACTTAGGATTGTGATTATGAAAAGAGTAATACTTATCGCGCTCGATTCCGTAGGCGTCGGCGCATTGCCGGACGCGGCGGATTTTGGCGACGCCGGCGCGGATACTCTGGGCCACATTTTAGAATATACCAAAGCAAGCCTGCCGAATCTTTTCCGCGCGGGCGCTGCGAATATATCCGGCGTCGCTTTTTCTAGCAAGAAAGTGGACAAGCCGGTTTTTGCGTTTGGCAAGGCGGCGGAAAAGACACGGGCCAAGGATACGACGTCCGGACACTGGGAGATAGCGGGGGTGTCGCTCGATGTGCCGTTCCGCACGTATCCGGAGGGCTTTCCTAAAGATATTGTTCGCGAATTCGAATCGCTGATTGGGCGCAAAACGCTTGGGAACTATGTCGCCTCCGGAACGGAGATCATAAAAGAGCTTGGCGACGAGCATGTGAAGACTGGTTTCCCTATCATATATACTTCGGCGGACAGCGTATTTCAAATTGCCGCGCACGAGGCCGTCATTCCACTTGCGGAGCTTTATCGGCAGTGTGAAACAGCGCGCGCCCTTTTGGTAGGCGAGCGCGCCGTTGGGCGTATAATAGCGCGTCCGTTTATCGGCGAGCCGGGCGCGTATTCGCGTACAAAGAACCGGCGGGATTATGCTCTGCCGCCGCCGCGCGATACCATCCTCGACGCTTTAAAATCGCGGGGGCTGGACGTCGTCGGGATAGGCAAGATCGAGGATATCTTTTGCCATAGGGGTATGACGCGCGTAGACCATACGACGAACAACGCCGCCGGTATAGAGGCGACGCTGCGCTTCATGCGCGAAAAAACGCCCAGAGACGGCCTTATTTTTACGAATCTAGTCGATTATGATATGCTCTACGGTCATCGCAACGATATTGAGGGCTACGCGAAAGCGCTGGAGGCTTTTGACCAAAAGCTGCCGGAGCTCATGGACGCTATGCGCGAAGGCGATCTTTTGATTATCACGGCAGACCATGGCTGCGATCCGGAGTTTCCCGGTACAGATCATACGCGCGAATACGTGCCGATTCTCGTCTCTGGCGATGGCGTGAAGCCATCCGATCTAGGCGTGCGCGAGACGTTCGCGGATATCGGAGCTACGGTTTACGAGTATCTGACGGACGAGAAGTGGGATGAAGGAACGTCATTTTTGAGAGAACTTTTTTACGAGAGGCAATGAATGGTATGCTGAAAAAAGTGAATCTGAAAGCAGCTGCCGATGCTGTCGAAAAGCTGTATATATACGACAAAATAGGACGATTGAACGACCATATTCTCAATGTCGTCCAAGTTGAAAGCCGAACGCTGGATTTTCATATTCACGAAGAATCCGACGAGCTGTTTTATGTTATCGAAGGGCGTTTTCAGCTTGAAACCAGCGATGAGGGGACTTATATGAGGATTAGCGTGTAAATTGAAGTTGGCGGAGGTTGCCATCTAAATGTGGTCGGTTTGTTGACGAGAAGCCGATACTCCGATATCCTATAACTCAAGAAGAAAAGAGATTCGTTTTTCGGGAGCTGTTTTAGGAGAGAAACATTGCTACAAGCTATTGGTATTTTATGGTTTGTTGTTACATGGATGCAAATTATCTTTGGTTTCGGAACAGCTTATCGACTAACTAAGAAATACGGCGATAATAGCAGAGCGCTTTTTGTATGGCTTATCATCATGTTTTGGGCATCATTTATTCCAGGGCTTGGATTTTACCTATGGAATAGATACAGGGAAGATGCGTTTAAGATACCATAAAGATACCATTAAGAGATATTCAGGAGGAAGACTATGCAAAAGAGAATCGATGGCGCGGTGAAGTATATCGAGAAGATGTGCTATGGCGCACAGGTCGGGCTGGTGCTCGGCTCCGGGCTGGGCGACTACGCCGATTCGCTGGAAAATAAGCAAATTATCGATTATAAGGATATTCCGGGCTTCCCGGTTTCAAGCGTCGAAGGACACGCCTCACGCTTCGTAATAGGCGAGCGCTTCGGCAAACGCGTAATAGCGATGCAAGGCCGCTTCCATACGTACGAGGGCTATTCACATCAAGAGGTAGTCATTCCCGTGCGCGTTATGAAAAAGCTTGGCGTCGAGACGCTTGTGCTTACAAACGCTGCGGGCGGGATCAATACGTCCTTCAAGCAAGGCGCGCTGATGGCTATCAGCGACCATATCAACTATTCCGGCTCGAATCCCTTGATTGGCCCGAATTTGCACGAATTCGGCCCACGCTTTCCCGACGCGAGCGAGTGCTACAACAAGGCGTTGCGCAAGGCGCTAATCGAAAAGGCAAAAAAGGCCGGTATTGAGCTACACGAAGGCGTATATATTATGTTCTCCGGGCCAAGCTACGAGACGCCAGCTGAGATTCGCATGGCGCGCGTGATGGGCGCGGACGCCGTCGGCATGTCGACCGTACCCGAAGCGCTCGCCGCGGCGCATTGCGGAATGAAAACCGTTGGCATTTCGTGCATTACGAATATGGCGGCGGGTATTTTGGATGCGCCTCTCGTACATACGGAAGTCATGGAAACCGCGAACCGCGTTAAAGCGACTTTCATCAAATTGCTTGATATACTAATAAGCGAAGTAATCTGAGCTTCCAAAGCAAACCAAAAGCGACATTATTTAGCCGCCCACCAAGGGCGGCTTCTTGTATATCCGGCCTATAAATGCACAAGCTTTAGATATAATATTTCGCATGAACGAAAGGACGGCTAGGAGGAATCCAAATGAATATAAAAAAGACGGCAGCGCTCGTTTTGACCGTACTCATCATGTTTTCCGGCGTATCAAGCGCTATCTTTGATGCTGAGGACATATTTGCGCCTGAAGCTGATACTCTTGGATTGGCTTCACGCGCTGCGGTTTTGATGGATGCCGCGACCGGTGAAATCGTATTCGCAAAGGACGCGGATACTCCGTATCCCGCGCCAGGGCTTCATAAGCTTATGACATCCGTATTAATCATGGAAGCTCAGGAATCAGGCCAGCTCGCTATGACAGAAAAAGCGCTCGTTTCCGACGCGGCCGCGCGCCTTGGCGGTTCAACGGCGTTTCTCGACCGCACGGAATACAGCGTCAAGGATCTTTTGCAGGCTGTCGCTATGGTGTCGGCAAACGACGCGTGCCTGACCTTAGTGGAAAAAGTAGCCGGAGTCGAAGAGAAGATGGTTCAAAACATGAACGATAAGGCCAAAGAGCTTGGGCTCTCGTGTACATTCGTAGATACGACCGGGCGAAACTATCAGGAAGCTTTGATGTCGCCTACGGATTTGGTCAAAATAGGACGCGAGCTTACGAAACACAAGAATTATCTATCGCTTTCAAGCGAATATGTGAAGTCGCTCGAACACCCAGGCGGCAGGCTGACCGAGCTTGCTAATCCGAACCGCCTAGTACGATTCTACTCCGGCTGCGACGGTCTTGGAACGGGCTCGGCGCCAGGCGCGGGTTACGCGGGCGTATTCACGGCTCGTAGAGGCGAATTCAGGCTGCTGGCGGTCGTTATGGGCGCGCCCGACGCGCAATCCCGACAGGCCGACGCGCAAAAGCTGCTCGACTACGGCTTTGCAACGTACAAATCCACGTCGCTTATAAAAGCGGGCGAGATCGTGAAAAAAGATGTCGAAGTAGTCGGCGGCGATGCCGGACGGGTGAATCTCGTCGTCGCGGAAAGCTACGCGCAGCTATTGAAAAAGGGCGAGGAAAAGGGGATCGAACGCGTTATAGACGCCCCGGATAAGCTCGCCGCGCCGCTTTCAACTAATGTGCCCGTCGGCTCGATTACATTGAAGCGCGATGGCGAAGTCGTCGCCACGATTCCGCTAGTTCCAAGCGCCGACGTCGAATCAAACGGCATTAACGGCGATTTAAAGATCATCATATCGAACTGGCTGGGGAGATAGGGCTATACCAACGATTGACCCCCGAAGGGCGGAAAGCGCATTGCTTCTCCGCCCTCTTGTATTTATATACTCGCTTTCAGATACTCCACCAACGGCCTAATGTATTCGCGGGACGCAATATCGTAGGAGCTTCGAATTGCCTTTGCAAAGCCGGCGTCCTCCGGGCCTAGGGTTTTCTTATTGCTCATCACTTTCGCCGCCGTTTTCATCAAAATCCGGTCAAGCATACCCATTCTTTCGTAGTTGAGGCCGCCTTGCATGTAGAAATATGGTATGGTTACGCGCTCCTGCTCTGTAAAATTCATATTCCTTATTTTTTCGTGTACCTCGGCAGCGGCGTTTGGCGCGCCGCCGGTTGCAAAGACGATAAACCTCCTGTGGCTTTTGAGCCGGGCTTTAATCTTGTCGAGATACTCAATCCTCCCGGCGTGAAGGCGGCTGCCGAAGATAACGATATCCTCCGCGTCTATCCCGGTTTTGCCTAGTTTTTCATAGGACATTACGGTTCCGCCGGTCTCCTCGGCAATCCAATCGGCGTACCTGCGGGTAAATCCGGTTTTGCTGTTGCAGATAATGTATACGTTCATAAAAAACCCTCCTAACTATTTATAAGCGCGTTTTCGATGGCCTTCAAGATTGTCTGCGAACTCATAGTCGCGCCGGATATCGCGTCCACTTCCAAACTCTGGCTGCTAACCACTTTCTCCGTAATGGCCTCCGCCGGCTGGCCCATGCCGTTGCGGTGCTCCAAAATGCGCACCCCGGCAATCGTGTTGCCTTGTATCGTCACTTCCACCCTTACGAACACAAGCCCGTTATTATATTCACCCCCGTAAATACCGTCCTCGATAGAGCTAAGGTCAAAGCTCGCGTCGCTAACGGATAGAGGCTTAGGCAGATTCATAGCGACAGCAACAATAACAATTACTACCAGCGCAAGCAATCCAATCAGAATCCAAAACCGCGGCCGGCGGCGCGTTGTATGCTCCGTCATAACAACTCCTCCTGCATTTTCAATAGATTTTCAAACATTTTTAGTAATACCTTTCCGGCGGCGTCGAGTTCCTCCGGGCCGATTCCCATAAAAAGTTGTTTCATGAAGCTCTGGCTGTTCTCAGAAACCTGTTTTGCTCGGCATAGCCCAGATTCCGTTAAGCGGACGCTTCGGCTGCGGCGATCGGATTCGTTGCCCTCTATGACAACAAGACCTTCACGCTCCATCGTCTCCAGCATTTTTGTGGCATTTTGACGCGTCGTATCCATTTCGCGAGCGATACGCGTAATGGTAGGGGGCGGGTCGCTAGGCATATCAATTATATTGCGGATCATAAACCATTGTTTTGTTGACAGCCCATCTACTATTTTATCGCCAACGAACTGCAGCTTATTGGCAAGCGCAAATACGCCTCCAAACAATAAATAATCGCTTCTATCGGGTATCTTCATCCGTATCGCTCCTAAAGAATAATATAAGCAATATGTTGCCAATATAATAGCAACCTATTGCCTATTTGTCAAGTCAATAAACGCACATGAAATGTTTTTCAAGAAGGAAACGATAGCCCCATGCTCGAAATGGATTAATGGGTAAAGCCCAAAATTACTTTCGACAGGGAATAGGGAGGATGGTCTACTATGGCAATCAAATACTCCGCGGAACCGTTCCGCATCAAGATGGTGGAAACTATCAAAGTTCCTAGTCGAGATGAGCGTGAGAAGAGAATAGCGGCCGCGAAATACAATCTGTTTGGATTAAAAAGCGACGACGTGTACATCGACCTTTTGACAGATTCGGGCACAAACGCGATGAGTTCGGAGCAGTGGGGCGGGATTCTATCCGGCGACGAGGCCTACGCGGGCGCGCGCAGCTACTATCGGCTTCAGGATACTTGCCGCGATATCTTTGGCTACGGCTATATACAGCCGGTACATCAAGGCCGCGCGGCAGAAAAGGTGCTCTTCCCGCTGCTTTTGCAGAAAGGCATGGTCGCCATATCCAACATGTTCTTCGATACCACTCGCGCGCATGTTGAGCTAGCAGGCGCGCGGGCGATCGATTGCGTTGTGGATGCGGCAAAGTCGCCGTCGATTCGCGCGCCGTTTAAGGGCAACATGGACGTAGCAAAGCTGGAACAGCTAATTGTTGAATACGGCCCTGAAAAGGTGGGGCTGGTGGTCATGACTATTACAAACAATTCGGCCGGCGGTCAGCCCGTTTCGATGCAAAATCTTCGGGAAACCTACGCAATATGCCAAAAATACAACGTACCGCTGGATATAGACGGCGCGCGCTTCGCGGAAAACGCGTATTTCATTAAACGCGACGAGGCGGGGTACACAAATAAGAGCATTAAAGAGATCGTTGGAGAGATGTTCTCCTATTCCGACATGTTCAGCATGTCCGCGAAAAAGGATGGCATCGTCAATATCGGCGGCATTCTTGGCACAAAGGACGCCAATTCCCCGCTGGTAACAGGCATCAAAGCAAACTGCATATCCTACGAGGGTTTTTACACATATGGAGGTTTGGCGGGACGCGACATGGAAGCTCTGGCTATCGGCCTTTACGAGGCGATAGAGGACGATTATTTGAAATACCGCATCGGTCAGATGGAATACCTCGCCTCGCTTTTGGACGACGCTGGTATCGCCTATCAGGCGCCGGTAGGCGGGCACGGCGTTTTCGTGGACGCGGCGGCATTATTGCCTCATATTCCGTATTATGAATATCCGGGGCAAACCTTGGCGCTGGAGCTATATTTGGAGGCCGGAATACGCAGCTGCGATATCGGCTCGTATATGCTGGGAAACGACCCGGATACGCGCAAGCAATTGCGCTCGGAATTCGAGTTTACGCGGCTGGCGATTCCTCGCCGGGTATATACGCAGGCGCATCTGGACGTCATCGCCGACGCGCTAATCGAAATAAAAAAGCGCGCAAATACGCTTAGAGGCTATCGCATTACGTGGGAACCTCCGGTGCTTCGACATTTCCAAGCGAGCTTGGAGCCGATTAGATAAAACGACCATCTGTAGAGGCGGGGTTAGAACTCCGCCTCTACGATTCAGCAAAACTAGTCGAAGTGTTTACATTTCATCCAAAGATTGCACGTTATTTATTTATATATCGATGTTATAATTACACTATATAAATATATCAAAAGGTGTGGGGCAGATGAAGCGTCTATGTTCGCTGTTGATGATCTCGGCGTTTTGCGTTTTGTCCGGTTGCAATGAAGCTGTACCGGTCAAGGCGGCGCTGCCGCCAATCGTTTTACCGGAGCCGGAGCCAAGGCCTATTGTCAATATAAGCTCTTTAGGACAAGGGGACGCTCAAGCCGATACGCCGGAGCAAACATCCGAGCCGGAGTCCGCTCCCGCCGAAGAATTCTTTTCCGAGCCTGAAACCGAACCGGAAAATATTCATATCATCGTAAAAAAAGCCGATCTTACGCTCGAACTCTACGGCGACGATGTTTTGATCGGCAAATTCCCGATTCGTATCGGCGAAGCCGAAGGCCAAAAAGAAAAAGAAGGCGATAAACGCACTCCCGAGGGCAATTATTATATCTGTTCCCGCAAAGATGAAACGGAGAATACGCTTTTTATGGGTATTAGCTATCCAAACGCCGAGGACGCAAAGTCCGGGTATGAAGACGAGCTAATAGATAGAAGTACTCGCAACGCGATCATTGAGGCGATAGACGACTGCAAGCGCCCGCCTTGGGATACGCCTTTGGGCGGAGCGATCGGCATCCACGGAAAATATGACGACCGCGAGTTTACGCAAGGCTGTATCGCCATCTCGGACGATAACGTTCGAATTCTTTGGGAATATGCCCAAACGGGTACTACTGTCGAAATTCTACCGTAAGCCTATTCATCTTCGACGCTGAATCGGCGGTTACTCGAATTTGTAGGCTCGTCCTTGAAGTTCATAACGGCTTCTGCCGAATCGATAAAGTCCGCGAGCTCGGATCCGGCGCTAATTACTTCGTTACCGGCTTGCGGCATAAGCTGCGTACCAGAAAGCTCAATAACGCCCTGGATCATATTCACGGGGAAATAGACGCCGCTACCGACTTGTTTCAAGAAAAAAATGGCGGCGTCTTTAGGTTTCGCAAGAGGACCCGATGTTTCCACTTGTTGCAATGTATTCAAATCGAGCGTGCTATGAGCGATATCGACATAGCTGGCCACTCGAATAGTCTGCGTTTGATCCGCTTCAAGCCCTTTTATAGTTTGAATAGGCTCCACATCGAAAAAAGTAACCGTTTCGCGGACAACTTCGTGGGCTGCTTCGCTATCTATGGAAAGAAACGCGGCCTCTTCGCGCGATGATTTTACGCGGCCTACGACTATTAGATGAGAATCCATGATAAGTTGGCTGAAATTATCGCCGTACATCCAGTAGATGTCGGGCGCGGGAATCGCGTCCACGCTGCTCGGCTGAAGCAACATATGCCCCGTAGCGGGCAGAATATCCGGCGAAACTAACGATTCGCTCATATCCGGCCGGAACGCGCACGCGGAAAGCGAGCCGCAGACGGCGGCGATTATTATCAATATCGCGATAAGCATTATTGTAAGGCGAATTTTCATATTGCCTCCACCAATTATAACCCATTATAAATTACAATTTACTGTAGGGGCGGCCTTTGGCCGTCCGAGTGATTTCCGAACCGTTGTGGTTATCACGGACGGCCAAAGGCCGCCCCTACTACGATAGTTTAGACGTTAATATCAAGAAATTGTTTCCGCCTGGCTTATTGTTCATAGAAAGTTCATCAATAAATGATTGGGACGCGTTATTGAATTATTCCATCAGCCTACGCCCCGCGAGCGCACGGGAGAGCGTAATTTCGTCGACATATTCGAGATTACCGCCAATAGGAACGCCATGCGCGATACGCGTTACGCGTACGCCTGAAGGCTTTATGATGCGGGCGAGATAGAGCGCCGTCGCCTCGCCCTCTACGTCGGGATTCGTCGCAACGATAATTTCTTGAACGCCCTCTTCCTTAATACGCTTAAGAAGCGGGTCTATGCTGAGCTGTTCCGGGCCTACGCCGTCGACAGGGGAGAGCACGCCGCCGAGAACGTGATATTTCCCGCGGAATTCGCGTGCCTTTTCGAGCGCAAGCACATCGCGGGCGTCGCGTACGACGCAAAGCGTATCGGAAGAGCGTTTTGGATCGGCGCATATGGGGCAAAGCCGCTCCGTCGCTAAATTGCCGCAAACGGCGCAGCGTTTGACGCGCTCCTTGGCGCTAAGCAAAGCTGCGGCAAGGTCTTTCATAAGCCCGCCGTCCTGCATGAGCATATGAAAGGCCAGCCGCTGAGCGGATTTCGTTCCAATACCAGGAAGCCTGGCTAATTCACGAACCAGCTTTTCTACCGGTTCAAGCGACCCCATCAAAACCCGAGATTCATACCGCCGGTAACCTTCGACATCTCGGCTTGAACCGTTTCGTCCGCTACGCGCAGCGCTTCGTTTGCGGCGGCGAGCACGAGGTCTTCAAGCATTTCAATATCGTCCGGATCGACGGCTTCGGGCTTGATCACGATAGATTTTAACTCCTTGCGGCCATAAGCTACGACCGTTACAACGCCGCCGCCCGAAGACGCCTCGAATTCGCGTTCGTTGAGCTGGGATTGAAGAGTTTGCATATCCTGCTGCATCTTCTGGGCTTTCATCAGAAGCTGGTTCATATTCGCGCCGCCCATATTCGGAAATCCGCCTCTAGCCATAGGTTACCTCACTAAATATAATTGGCCTATAAGACCGTAATCGTATGCGTATATCTATATCATTTTAGCATAAATCTACTAGCTGTCAATTTTTCGAACGACATCCGCGCCAAAAAGCTCTACCGCCTGCGCAAAGAGATCTGCTGGCGGCGCTAATGTGTCGTCAAGCTTTTTAAACGCGATTTTCAGCGCCGGATCGAGCTTTGCAAGCTGCGTGAGCACGGCGCCGCGGTTTTTTTCAATATTGAGCGAATCGACGCGGCTATGAAATTGTTCGGGAAATTCCAGCGTCAACGTGTCGCCGATAAGCCTTGCTCCGGAAGCGTTACGTACGAACATGAAAACGTTAATCGCATTCTTTTTTAATAAATCCAATAATTTTTCGAAGATATCGTTTGCGTTGGACGCGGCCTTCGCAGTTTCGATTTTTGCCTCCGTTTTTGCTTTGGGCAGTGGGGTTGTTGCGCTTGGCAGCGCCGTAGAGGCGACGGCCTCTGTCGCCCAAGGAGGCGAATCGTTTGCGCCGGATGTCTGCCTCTCGTCCGAGTTGTAGTCCGCCGGGACGACTGGTTTGCTGCTTTGCGCTTCAAGCGCGGCAACGCGTTCCTCAAGCGCCAGCAGGCTCATTTCATCCTCCGGACGGCATAGCCTAATGAGCGCGCATTCGAGTACAGGCCGCCCCGGCGCTAGCCATTTCGCGTCGGCTTCTGCGCGCTGGAGCAGTGAAATGCTCCGCAACAGCTTTTCAGGCGAGAAACGCTTCGCACTCTCGGCCAGTTCCGCGAACGATTCAGGCTCCCCAAGAATAGCGCGGGCGCTATCGCCGCATGTGCATATTATAAGAAGCGAGCGCATCCGCATAATAAAATCGCGGATAAACAACAATAAATCGCGGCCTTGCTTTGAAACATCGTCGAGCGCGGCTAAAAGCCTTGCCGCATCGCCGTTGCTAAAAGCGTCGACAGCGCCTGATAAAAAGCCGGGATCCATGCTGCCGAGCATGTCTAAAACGCCGGAGAGCGTAATACCTCCGCTCAGGAAGCTCAAGCACTGATCCGCGACTGAAAGCGCATCGCGCAAGCCGCCGTCGGCGGCGCGGGCGATTGCGGATATGGCTTCGTTTTCATAAACGACGCCGGTTTCGTCAAGCACTAAACGCAGCCTCTCGGCTATATCCGATTCGCTTATGCGATGGAAATCGAAGCGCTGGCAGCGTGAGAGGATAGTTAAAGGAATCTTTTGAGGCTCTGTCGTCGCTAGGATAAATACAATATGCGGGGGCGGCTCTTCGAGCGTTTTTAACAGAGCGTTAAAAGCGCCGGTCGAAAGCATGTGCGCTTCGTCTATTATATAAACTTTGTATTTTGAGTGAAGTGGCGTGAATCGCGCCTTTTCGCGCAGGTCGCGGATATGGTCGACGCCGTTGTTGGAGGCCGCGTCTATTTCGACGACGTCGACGTCGTCTTCCGCCGATTCGCAGGCCGCGCATTGCCCACAGGCCTCGCCGTTTATCGGCGCTTGACAATTTATCGCGCGCGCGAATATCTTGGCCGCGCTTGTTTTACCCGTACCGCGCGTACCGCAAAACAAATATGCGTGTGAAATACGCCCTAGAGCCACTTGATTCTTTAAAACCGGTATTATATGCTCTTGCCCGGCCATTTCGGAGAAAGCGCGCGGGCGAAAGCGCCTGTAGAGAGCCTGATACGCCATAATCCGTCCATCCCGCGCCGTACGGCGTCTTTATAATCTTGTCTATTATACACGTTTTTCGCGCCGAATGCACGCGATAGGCAATCGAATTTAATTTAATTGAATTGAATTGAATTGAAGCGACCTAAACTTAGATTAACATGTAATAGCAAATTCGCCCTATCGACGCAAGTCATCCCTTATGCTATACTAAATACGATGAAAAGATCGCTATCCATACTCATCCTCGCGTTAATAATGCTATCCATCCTCGACGCGCCGGCCTTCGGAGCCGAGCTTTTAAAAAGCGGCAGCCAAGGGGAGGACGTTTTACGCGTCCAAGCACGCCTAGCCGAGCTCGGGTACTTCCACATACGCCCCACGGGAGTATTTGGCGGCAAAACGCGCTCGTGCGTCGTTGCGTTTCAGGAATTCAATGAAATCATGGCGGACGGTACCATCGGCCAAGAGACGATGGACAGACTCTTTGCTGTTTCCGCCGTACGCCATCCCATTGGCTCTTCTGTCGAAATCCCGATCGGTCCTTCAGTAAACGCCGAGATCAAGATTTTTGGCGCGGCTACGCCCTGGGAAGAGGTAAACGCGCTTTTCAAGCTTGGCAATCCAACAAAAATTACCGATTGCTGGACAGAAAGAACGTTCAACGTTACTAGGCTGGGCGGCGATAGCCATGCCGAGGTTGCATGCAGTACGGCGGCCGATGTTGAGGTATTTCTAACCGTGTTCGGCGGCGAACCGAATTGGAGTAAGCGCCCTGTCGTCGTCCATTTAGACGGACAGGATGTTGCCGCTTCGCTGCAAGGGATGTACCATGGCGAAGAATCCGTCGATGCCAGTGGGCTTGACGGCTATTGCTGTTTATACTTTACTTCAAGCACTGCACATTTCCACTCGCTAGTAGACGTAGAACATCGCTCCAATATTCAGGACGCATCGTCGGGGGCGGCTTCCTAGTTATCGATACTGTCGCGGCGTCATGCCCGTAAATTTTTTAAATACCTTCGAAAAATAGCCTTGATCATCGAAGCCAACCGCCACCGCGATATCTATGACGGCGTAATCTGTATTCGCCAGCAGCCGTTTCGCTTCCTCCACGCGAACCATATTTAAATACTCCTTAAAGGCGATGCCCGAGGAGCGTCGAAAAAGCGTCGAAAAATACGCCGGGGTTAAATGTACGTGCGCCGCAGCGTCCTCGAGCGTCAGCTTAGCGTGGTATTGCCGGGCGATATATGCCATAGCCCGTTTTATGCTATTCACATTCTTATCGGTATTGAATACGGTATCCGTAAACGCTTCCACAATCTCTTGCAGCCGCAGGCACAACACGTCAAAATCCTCGGCCTGATTGAGCGAAAGAAGAAAATTGTTGTTCATACTTAGAATAAAGTTTGCCGCCGCGCCGCCTTCAATCGCCGCACGGGAGAGCAGCGAGGCGAGCTCCAAAGCTCTCGTTTTTATGCCGCTGAGCTTATTTCCCTCGCTAAATAGTACATAGCCCAAAAGCTCGTTGAGGATGCCTTTGGCTTCTTGGGCGTCGCCCGCTTTTACCTTGGCGATAAGCAGCTTTTCTTTTTCATAGGGGTAATGGGACGCCGCTTCGCCGAAAGATTTATACATCTGAATAGATTCGTTTATTCTGGCCTGTTGTAGCTGCTTTGAACGGTTTAAAATAAGCTGCTGCCGCGAGCTCGAAATCAAATTGGAAAATAGGTAGTATAATAGTTTGCTGATTTTAGTAGCGGACGCGGGGTCGAGCACACGAATTTCGGCTAAATCGTCATACAACTCCAGCAATACGCCGGCGGACAACGTATAGCGCTGCGCCACTTCGGCGATTATGGTGGAATCCGGCGCGTCCAGTAAAAACGGGCCCGCAAGCACGGCGCCCGATAGCAGCGCGCCTCCCGACATGAGCGGATAAACCATGTGATTTAAATTCGCGTGGCACGCGAAGATATACGGCTCTCCCAAATCCACTGCGCGCCTAGCGGCGTCCATATGCAGCCTGGCACAACTATCGCCGGCGGAAAAGAAAGGGGAAAGCCTTTGGCAATAGCGCGCTTGAGAGCCCTTATCGATAAGCGTATTACCGAACTCGTCCGTTACCTGCAAAGGGATATCGATACAGGCTTGAAGCGAGCCCAGCATATCATCCAAAACGGCTTCTTCCACCACCGTATAAAGATATGGCCGCATTGCTCCGCCTCCAATCAATGGTATTATAGCATATATCTAAAAATATTACTAAAAATCGATAATTCGTCCAAATCAATTGCAATTATGACGTTATAATCATAAATATCAACGTCAATAAGCCGTGAATCAATTCAGAAGGAGTGCAAAAAATGGCGATCATTCAAGAGATATCCGAATTATTACAAAAAGGGAAGGCAAAGATCGTGAAGGAACTGGTTGCCCAAGCGCTGGAAGAAGGTCTGGATCCTAAAGAGATTCTAAACGAAGGCTTGCTATCCGGGATGATGATTATCGGCGCAAAATTCAAGAATAACGAAGTATTCGTTCCCGAGGTGCTAGTAGCTGCTAGGGCAATGAATATGGGGCTATCCGTACTGGAACCAAAGCTAGTCGAAATAGGCAACAAGCCCGTCGGCAAGGCCGTTATTGGTACTGTAAAGGGAGACTTACACGATATCGGCAAGAATCTGGTCGTCATGATGCTCAAGGGCGCTGGGCTGGAAGTCGTCGATTTGGGCGTAGATGTAGAGCCTTCCGTATTTATTGATAGGGCAGAGGAAGAGAAAGCCGATGTAATTTGCATGTCGGCGCTGCTTACGACGACAATGCCCAGCATGCAGAACGTTATGAGTGAGCTAAGCGCACGCGGCCTAAAAAACAAATACATCGTCATGGTTGGCGGCGCGCCGGTTAACGAGGCGTTCGCAAATAGCATTGGCGCGGATTATTACGCGCCGGACGCGGCGTCTGCCGCAGAGGTCGCTTTAGAGGCTATTAAGAAGAAGAGCGCATAAAAAACCGTCAATAACTATCATGCTCGCGTAAATACGGCGGGCGAACGCAGTTCGCCCCTACAATTTACATGCGAGCGTGTTTCTTATACCCAAAAACGAAAGCGAGATATTCTTATATGAACATGAAACGATGGCTGAACGATCTGCGCATGGCTGAGAAGAAAAAGCCGATGCCGGTCTTGTCGTTTCCTTCCATAAGCCTGATGGGCATTACCGTACGTGAGCTGATCGCGGACAGTGAAACGCAAGCTAGGGGTATGAAGCTCATCGCTGACAGGGTGGATGCTTTGGCCGCCATGAGCATGATGGATCTTTCCGTCGAAGCGGAAGCGTTCGGCAGCCAAATTCGCGTATCGGACGAAGAAGTGCCGACGGTAACGGGTTCGATCGTTCACAGCGAAGAGGATGCCGAAGCGCTGCGCGTGCCGGCGGTAGGGGAGGGGCGTACAGGTAATTATATCGAAGCCATCGGGCAAGCGAAAAAGCTGATTATGGATCGCCCTGTTTTCGCGGGCGTTATCGGCCCGTTTTCGCTGGCGGCGCGGCTGATGGATGTATCCGAGGCTATGATCTGTTGCTACGACGAGCCGGATATGGTGCATTGCGTCATGCGTAAAGTTACGGAATTTTTGATCGCGTACATTCAAAAATACAAGAAAGTCTGCGCGGACGGCGTCGTCATCGCGGAGCCCGTTACGGGTATACTGTCCCCGGCGCTGGCAGAGGAGTTTTCAGAGCCATACAGTAAGCAAATCGTAGACACCGTTCAGGACGAGGGTTTTATTGTTATATATCACAACTGCGGTAATAATACGATCAGGATGATCGACTCGATCCTGCGCGTCGGCGCGTCTGCATATCATTTCGGAAACGCCATCTCTATGCATGAGATGCTGAAACATATCCCGCAGGATATCGTCGCCATGGGCAACGTCGACCCGTCTATGCAATTCCGCAACGGTACGCCGGAGAGTGTCCGTGAAGCGACGCAGCGTGTGCTCAGCGAGTGCGCACAGCATCGTAATTTCGTTATCTCTTCTGGCTGCGACATCCCGCCGATGGCCCCATGGGAAAATATCGACGCGTTTTTCGAGGCCGTAAAGGAATTTCACGCGAGCTGAGCAATGTTCATAGATATATTTTTCTATGGTATTGCCAAGGGGCGGAGCCCCTTGGCAATACCATAAATTATTATGCTGCCCGGCGAAGCCGGGCAGGCATTGCGTGAAAAAAAGAAATATTGTAAAATGTACGCGTGCCAAGAATTGTAGACGTAATAGTAGACATAGCGCATGTGA
>QMCD01001842.1_pt1 | contig 16533 bp, 13 predicted proteins | sample 1821841 | NCBI WGS metagenome assembly QMCD01 (sample SAMN01991225, study PRJNA193472) | Termite gut metagenome, whole genome shotgun sequencing project. | isolation source: worker | host: Macrotermes natalensis | reverse complement strand
GGCGGAGATAAAAGCAGTGACTATGATATTTTTCCAGGGCATTGACGATTGATAATTTATTACTATTTATTATTTACTAATTACTCTTTCACTAACATCGCTTTAATTTGCGGCACAAAACGGTCGATATCGCCGGCGCCGAAGGTTACTAAAACATCTATATTTTCTTTGGCTAATAAGGCCATTAAATCTTCCTTTTTACACATACACTTATCGGCAATGCTTACTTTATCAAAAATAATTTCCGATGTAATTCCTTCTATGGGCAATTCCCGTGCAGGGTAAATATCCAGTAAGATCAAGCGGTCGAGCAAACTTAAACTTCCGGAAAATCCGGCGGCGAAATCGCGTGTGCGGGTATACAGGTGCGGTTGGAAAATGCCGGTGATCCTGCGCCCCGGCCAAGTTTCGCGTATGGAAGTAATGGCAGCACGCAATTCTTCGGGATGATGGGCGTAATCATCAATATAAATACAGCCCGGCCTGTTCACCTGCACGTCAAAACGGCGCTGCACTCCTGCAAAGGAGGCCAATGCCTGTTTCACTTTCTCCATATCGGCGCCATAGGCCCAGGCCGCAGCCGTAGCGGCTACAGCATTTTCTACATTCACCCACCCCGGAATACCCAAGGTACAATCCTGTAATACACCGTCGGGACAATGAATATCAAATTGTACCAAACCATTATCTAAACGACGAACATTTTCTGCATAAAAATCTGCTTTGTGGTCGAAAGCATAATGATAGATTCTTTGTCCCTTGTCTAATTTGAACGGCAAATCCACACCTGCTTTCACTATCAACACGCCGCCGGGCTTGACCTGTGCGGCGAAATCAACAAAGGCCTGTTGCATGGCCTCAGGCGTTCCGTAAATATCCAAATGATCGGGGTCGGCCGCGGTGATAATCGCTATTTGCGGGAAAAGTTGCAGGAAAGAACGGTCAAACTCATCGGCCTCTGCCACTAAGGCAGGCGCGTGCGACAAGAGAAGATTAGTCGCATAATTTTTGGATATTCCGCCGAGGAATGCCGTGCAACCACCGGCAGCCTGCGTCAACAGGTGCGACAATAAGGTGGACGTAGTGGTTTTCCCGTGTGTTCCGGCCACTGCTAAAGTCGTCTTCTGTGCAGCGATGTGGCCCAACGCCGCAGAACGCTTAATCACCGTATAGGCCTGTTGACGGAAGTACTGCAACTCGCTATGATTGTCGGGCACCGCCGGTGTATAAATGACCAATACGTCTTTTTTCGATTGCTTAAATGCTTCCGGCAGCAAAGCCACATTATCTTCATAGTGTATGGTTATACCTTCTTTTTCCAGGACTTCGGTCAACGGCGAGGGAGTACGGTCATAGCCGGCCACCACCGCTCCGGCGTGTTGGTAATAACGGGCGATAGCGCTCATGCCAATGCCGCCAATGCCGATGAAGTAAACGAATGACGGGTGATGAGTCGGTAGAGGCGCAATATCTTGCGTCTCTACCGACAATTTCAATAATTCTTCTACGATATCATTAGCGGCATTGGGTTTGGCCAGTGCGGACATATTGGTACGTAAAGAGGTCAACTGCGCATTGTTGTTCACCAATTGCAAGGCTTTATCAATTAATTGTTGCGGCGCCTCAGCGTCACTCACCATTACAGCGGACTGCTTGTTCACTAAGGCCTGCGCATTTTTCGTCTGGTGGTCTTCCGACACGTTGGGCGAAGGAACAAAGATACAGGGTTTAGCCACTATACAAAGTTCCGAAATAGTACCCGCTCCTGCACGCGACACCACCACGTCGGCCGCTGCAAAAGCGTAATCCATCCGGTAAATAAAATCATATACTTTGACAATGTCATTTTTCGGCAATGCTGTAGCTGTATTGAAATAAGCCTTTCCGGTTTGCCAAATCCATTGCACCGCTTCATTATTCAATTGCGGCAAAGCCTGCGTCATAGCCTGATTGAGCGTTCGGGCGCCTAAACTGCCACCCACTACCAGCACGGTTTTCTTCGCCGGATCCAAACCGAAGAATGCCGCCGCCTCGGCGCGTAAACTGCCATCGTCACGGCGGAGATCCTGCCGCACCGGATTTCCCGTAAATACAATGTTACCGGCCGGAAAAAAACGCTCCATGCCGTCATACGCCACACATATTTTTTTCGCTTTCTTCGCCAATATTTTATTGGTCATACCGGCATAAGAATTTTGTTCCTGTATCACCGTGGGAATGCCTTTCCGTTGCGCCGACCACAGCACCGGACCACTGGCATAGCCGCCCACACCTACTACCACGTCGGGTTTGAACTCATCAATAATGGCCGATGCCTTACGAATACTTTTCCAAATTTTCAGGGGGAGCAACAAATTTTTGGCTGTAAGCCGGCGTTGCAATCCCGCTACAGGCAAACCCACAATACGGTAACCTGCCGCAGGAACTTTTTCCATTTCCATACGTCCCTCAGCGCCCACAAACAAAATATCCGCCTCCGGGCAACGTTCCTTCAGGGCATTGGCAATAGACACGGCCGGAAAAATGTGCCCGCCCGTACCGCCGCCACTGATGATAACTTTCAATGGAGAATTGATAATTGATAATTGATAATTGATAATTATGTCATTCTTTTTCTTCATGATTTTACACTTTCAATCGTCATTGCGAGGTACGAAGCAATCCATTTTCAATTACTGGTTGCGGCATGTTCCGTTCCTCGGTGGCGCGGCTTACTGATAATACTATTCCCAAGGCGAAACTTTGGGTGAGCATGGAACTGCCGCCCAAACTCACCAGCGGCAATGTTTGTCCCGTAACCGGAATGACGCCCACGGCCACTGCCATATTCAACATGGCCTGGAACACAGTGGCCAGCACCACGCCCAAGACCACAATCTGTGGAAAGACGCGTGTACAGGAGCGCGCTATAACAATGGCGCGGAAGAGTAATATCCAATATAATCCCAACACCACTATTCCTCCCAACAAACCGTATTCTTCAATAATAATGGCATAAATAAAATCAGAGTACGGATGCGGCAAGACATAACGTTGTGTGCTATTCCCCGGCCCTTTGCCTAAAATACCGCCGGTGGCCACGGCAATTTTTGCCTGTTCGGGCTGAAAGGTTCTTCTTTCGTCGGCGCTGTCTTTGTCGACAAAAGTAGTCACGCGGTTGACCGCAGTGGTTACACGCGGGAACCAATTCGTATTTAAACCTATTACGAGGATTAACCCGACAAGCAATGTACCTATTCCGGCCACTTTCAATAAATGGCCTACCTTCACTCCGCCGATAAACATCAACACAAAAAGCGTCAACAGCAACAACAGGGAGGTAGAGGTGCTGCTCCAGGCAATTAAAATGAAAATGACACCTATGGGCAGCAACAGTTTTATGGAAAATTCTTTAAAGACATATAGTTCCTCGTGTTCCATTACTTTTGCCACGTAAAGAATTAAGCCTATACGGGCAATATCGGCCGGTTGAAAAGTAAAGCCAAAAATACTCAACCACCGTCCCGCGCCGTTCAATGAAACACCCTTAAACATGGCCAGCAACAGCAGTACCACGCTGACCACCAATAAAGGCAGCGCCAATCGGCGATACCAGCCTATGGGTATGATATGCGCTATGTAAATAGTTACAAACCCAACCACCACAAAGACCACCTGCTTCAACAAATAGGCCGAGGCCGTATTGCCATGTTTGAACGCCAGCGCGCTGGTCGACGAATAAATGGCCAATATCGACACTAAGGATAAGAGCAGTATGATGGCCCATATCACTTTGTCTCCTTTAATATTTCTGATTATTGATGCAAACATAATTAAATCTCCCTACAAATTTCGCACCGCCTCTTTGAATTGCCGTCCGCGGTCTTCATAATTTTTGAACAAATCAAAACTGGCGCAGGCGGGCGACAACAATACCGTATCGCCGGGTTCCGCCAGTCCGTAGGCTGCTTTCACCGCTTCTTCGGCCGAATGCACATCAACCATTACCGGCACTATGCTTTCAAAGTCCCGGTGTAATTTCGTATTATCCACACCCAAGCAGATAATCGCTTTCACTTTGGATTTTACCAAATTAAACAATTCGCTGTAATCATTTCCTTTGTCGGTACCACCGGCAATCCACACCACGTTGGTTTTCATACTTTCCAGTGCATACCACGCCGAATTCACATTCGTAGCCTTGCTGTCGTTAATATACAGCACATCGCGCACCTTGAGCACCGGCTCGAGCCTGTGTTCCACGCCTTTAAAGGTCATCAGGCTTTCGCGAATGACTTCATTCTTGATTTTGAGTACCTGTCCGGCCACAGCGGCAGCCATAGAGTTATATACATTGTGTTTGCCCTGTAACGACAACTCCTGTATCAGCATGGAAAATTCGCTGTTGCGATAGCGTGAGCGGATTTGGTCTTCTTCTACATAAGCCCCCTGCTCCACTTCCTTGGTTTGTGAGAAAGGCAGTTGCTGCGCCTTCAAGACAATAGTATTAAGGTGTTCCACCGTTATTTCATCATCGGAGCAAAAAATAAAACAATCACCGGCCGACATATTTTGGGTGATACGGAATTTTGAATTCACGTAATTCTGCATGGTATTGTCATAACGGTCGAGATGGTCGGGCGAGATATTTAACAACACGGCGATATCAGCTTTGAAGTCGTACATGCCGTCGAGTTGAAAGCTGCTTATTTCCAAAACATAATAATCAAATTGTTCGGTAGCTACCTGATAGGCGTAGCTCTTACCGATGTTGCCGCCCAGTCCCACATTCAGTCCTGCATTTTTCAGCAGGAAATAAATGATAGAGGTTGTGGTAGTTTTTCCGTTACTGCCGGTAATACAAATTTTCCGTGCATTATCATAACGGCCTGCAAATTCAATTTCGGAAATCACCGGAATGCCCAGTGTGCGCAGTTTTACAATAAGCGGCGCCGTTTCGGGTATGCCGGGACTTTTGATAACTTCCGCCGCATTACATATTAACGCTTCGGTGTGGCCTCCTTCTTCGTAAGCAATATCATGTTGTTTCAGCGTTTGCAGGTAAGCATCCGTCAGTTTTCCCGCATCCGACAAAAAGACATCAAATCCCTTGACTTTTGCCAGGACTGCTGCACCTACTCCGCTCTCGCCACCTCCAAGTACTACTACTCTTTTCATTTTACCGTACTTTAAGCGTTACAATGGTTAATACTGCTAATAAAATCGCTACGATCCAAAAGCGGATTACAATTTTCGCTTCGGGCAGCGGTTGTGAAGGACGTTGTATGAGGGCCGGAATTTGTCCGGCACCCTTTTGAAAATGGTGATGCAAGGGCGACATTTTAAGTATGCGCCGGCCTTCGCCATATTTTTTTTTCGTATATTTGAAGTAAGCTACCTGTAGCATTACCGAAAGGCTTTCCACGAAGAAAATGCCGCACAGCAAGGGAATTAATAATTCTTTCCGCACTACAATGGCAAATACGGCAATGATGCCGCCCAGGGTTAAACTTCCGGTATCGCCCATGAACACCTGCGCCGGATAAGAATTGTACCACAAAAAACCAATCAGCGCACCGATGAAAGCAGCCATAAAGATGACCAGTTCGCCGCTTTGGGGAATGTACATGATGTTCAGGTAATCGGCGTAAATAACATTACCCGAAAGGTAGGCAAACACCAGCAACACGGCACCGATGATCATTGACACGCCCGATAACAGCCCGTCCATTCCGTCGGTGAGGTTAGCGCCATTGGACACCGCCACAATGATAAAAATAACGACTATTACGTAGATGATCCATCCGATGGACTGTCCCAATTCGCCACCGACAGGCGACAACCAATTATAATTAAATTCATTTTCTTTGACAAAAGGAATTGTTGTCACCGTATCCAAGGTATCATTGCAGAAATACATCGTCAACCCCACGATAAGTCCCAGTCCCACTTGTCCCACAATTTTGAAACGGCCGTGCAAGCCTTCTTTATTTTTACGGAATACTTTGATATAATCGTCCAAAAAGCCGATGCAACCAATCCACACAGTGGTAATAATCATCAGGCGGACGTATATGTTGGACAGGTCACCGAAAAGCAGTACCGGCACTAAAATGGCCAACAGAATAATCACACCGCCCATGGTTGGCGTGCCTTTCTTGGACAGCTGGCCTTCGAGCCCCAGGTTACGGATCTCTTCACCGATCTGTTTGCGCTGCAACAAGCGAATGATGTATTTACCGAACACCCAAGCTATAGATAGGGAGAAAATCACCGCCATTGCCGAACGGAATGACAAGTATTGGAACAGTCCGGATCCGGGGAAGTTGAAGTGGGTATGCAGGTAATCGAAGAGATGGTATAACATAAGAGACTGAGAGATTAGAGACTGAGAGATTAGAGACTAAGAGATTAGAGACTAAGAGATTAAGAGATTAGGATATTAGGAGAAATATTATTCATTATTCATTATTCGTTGTTCATTATCAATTTCCTGGCTTCTTCTTTGTCGTCGAAGTGGGATTGCACGCCTTTAACTTCATGGTAAGTTTCATGGCCTTTGCCGGCAATGAGTATAATATCGCCCGGGCGGGACATTTTCACCGCTGTTTTTATGGCTTCGCGCCGGTCGCGGATGCGCAGGCAGCGTTCCAACTGCGCAGTGTTCAGTCCGGCAAACATATCATCTAAAATAGCTTCCGGGTCTTCAAAGCGGGGATTGTCCTCCGTCAATATCGCCATATCACTGCCGTCGGCGGCCATGCGCGCCATTACCGGGCGCTTGGCTTTATCGCGGTTACCGCCGCAGCCCACTACGGTAATCAGGCGCTGTTCGCCGGTGCGAATATCATTAATAGTGTCCAGCACATTTTGCAGTGCGTCCGGGGTGTGTGCGTAGTCTACCACAACGGTGACACTATTTTCGCCGCGCACATATTCAAAGCGCCCGGCCACCGGTTCCATAGCGCTAATTAAGCGCAGGGCTTCGTTGTTGTCCACACCCAACAATTGGGTCACCGCATACACGGCCAAGACATTATAGGCATTAAATTTTCCGATGAAACGGGTCCACATTTCCGCACCGCCAATGTTCAGGTGCATCCCTTCAAAAGTATTTTCGATGATGCGGCAGTTGAAGTCGGCAGGCGTGCGGAGCGAATAGGTTTTCACCCTTGCTTTGGTATTTTGCACCATTACTTTCCCGTTGCGGTCGTCGATGTTCACCAAAGCGAAAGCAGTAGCCGGAAGATGGTCAAAATACATTTTTTTCGCCTTGATGTATTCTTCAAAAGTTTTATGATAGTCGAGGTGATCGTGGGTGATGTTCGAGAATACCGCCCCGTCGAAATGCAAACCCGAAATGCGATGTTGCACGATGGAATGCGAACTCACTTCCATAAAACAGCAGGTACAGTCCTCCGCTACCATATCGGCCATCAGGCGTTGTATTTGAATGGAATCCGGCGTGGTACGCACAGCTTTCACTTCCCTGCCGTCAATGTAATTCACCACAGTGGACAGCAGTCCTGTTTTATATCCCAGCGAGCGGAACAAGCGGTAGAGCAAGGTCACCGTAGTGGTCTTTCCATTGGTGCCGGTGATGCCTACTAATTTTAGTTGTTTGGAAGGATGTCCGTAGAATTCGGCCGCTACTTTTCCCATGTCGAGATGCGTGTCGGCCACTTGGATGTAACAAACCGATGTACGGATTTTTTCCGGCAGTCGCTCACACAACACCGCCACTGCACCGTGTTGCACCGCCTCATCAATAAAGTCATGGCCGTTGGCCAATGCACCCTGCAAGGCAACGAATAACTGCCCGGGCGTAATATCACGGGAGTCGAAGCCGAGGCAGTTGATTTCCCGGTTGACATCGCCCGTTATTTTCAACGGAGACAAGGGTTGTATGAGTTGTTGCAGGTTCATATCTTTTGTTTCTTTGCGGACAAGGGCAAGCCTTGTCCTTACTTATTATTCTCTGTAGACAAGGGCAAGCCTTGTCCTTACTTATTTTAGTTCTATGTGTATAGTTCCTCCTTTGATTACTTGTGTGCCGGCCGGCAGCGATTGTTTTACCACATGCCCTGATCCGCTGAACGACACTACCCATCCCTGATTTTCCAGCAGGAAGAGCGCATCTTTCAAGCTCCGGCCAACCACCGACGGCAAGATGCCGGTATTTACTTTCGCCAATGAGGGCTTTTCGGCATTATCGGCAATGAGGTCGGCGTACATGGGTTTTCCATACTCAGGACGAACTTCATCCGACCATTCGGGATGCGATACAAAAATTTTATCCGCTATCTGTTTAAATACAGGCGCCGCCCATGTACCCCCATAAAAATTGCTTTTTGTTTCTCCGGTGTATAGTACCACTATTGCCGAATAGCGGGGATTATCGGCGGGGAAAAATCCGGCAAATGAGGCTTGGTGTTTCTTCATCCCGTCCTTACCGTATCCGCCATTGTAAGCGATACGCGCCGTGCCTGTTTTTCCGGCAATCCGGTAACGGTCATCGCGGATGTGTGTGCCGGTACCATGTTGTATCACACCTTCCATAGCGCTGCACACCTTATTCAGGGTAGATTTTGAACAAACAGCACTGCTAATTACTTCGGTAGAAAATGTTGCTATGGTTTCATCACCCTGCTTCAATTCCTTTACAAATTTAGGCTTTACCATACGGCCGTTATTGGCTATGGCATTATAGAGCGTAAGGGTTTTAAGGGGTGTCAGCAGCACCTCGTAGCCCATTGACATCATAGGCAGCGACAGTCCCGACCACAGTTTATCGCCCGGATAGCGGATTTGCGGCGCTGCTTCACCGGCAATCTGCAAGCCTATTTTTTCATTCAGCTTCATGGCGTAGAGCTTATCGACATACTGGCGCGGATTTTCCTTGTAATAATCCACCGCCATTTTGGCAAAGCCTACGTTAGAAGATTTTTCAAACACCTGTTGCACGGTGATAGGTCCATAACCGCCAGACGTCACATCCGTAAAAGCGGTATTATAGTACACCCAACGGCCTTTTTCGGTATCTATGACATCTTCGAGCTTTACTTTATTGTCTTCCAACAAGGCAATGAGCGTATATAATTTGAAGGTAGAACCGGGCTCTGTAGCCTGTCCAACGGCATAGTTAAATTCTTCGGCGTAGGTTCCGTCGGGACGACGGCGCATGTTGGCAATGGCGCGTATCTCTCCGGTTTTTACTTCCATCACCACCGCGCAACCCGCTTCAAACACTGTGGAATTGGCCAATTGGTCGCGCAGCGCCGTTTCAGCGGCATCCTGTATATCGATGTCAAGTGTAGACACCACGTCTATTCCGTCTTCCGGCTCAATATTCGAACTGCTATTGACAGGTTCCCAGACACCGCCGGCAATTCTTTGTACCGCACGTTTGCCGGGCGTACCTTTCAACGCATAGTCAAAAGCGCCTTCTATGCCTACGTTGCCCTGCACTTCGTTGCTCCTGCCGATAGTACGAAAAGCCAAACTCTTGTACGGATAGGTGCGCGTGTCTTTTTCTTCTGCAATGTAACCACCGCGGTTACGGCCTTTTTTAAAGACAGGAAATTTACTTACTTCCAGTAATTCCGTATAACTGATTTTACGGTCGCCCAGGCGGAGGTAGCGTTTGTTTTGCTTTCTTCCGTTACGCAATAATTTTTCGTAAGCGGTTGCCGATTTATCGCGGAATAAATTCGACAAGGCAGCAGCTAACTTGCGCACACCGGGATTAAACACACTGTCGGCCGGCGCCGTGCAATCCATGTAGAGATGATAGTGAGGTAATGAAGTAGCCAAAATACGGCCATCGTGGGCTAAAATATCGCCCCGCTTAGCCAACAGTTCTTCTTCGCCGAAGCTGATTTTCGACGCTTTTTCTTTCAGTTCGGTATTAAATTGCAGGACAATGGCCTTGCCCACTATCCACAGGCCCAGCAGCACTACAACGATGTAGGCCGGAATGGCGCGTATCCAGATGTTCTTAGGCTCTTGCATAATCAGTCCATTTTAATTCTTTTAGGCGGATATTGCGGTTCGCAAATGGTCATGTTGCGTTGCCCGATCTGGCGGATGATTTCGGAACGGCGACTCAACAGCATGAACTCCGACGAGCGGGTGGTGTATTCAATACGCAGGCCTGTCAATTCCTGCTCCAATTGACGGGCTTCACGCACCGTTTTCTCCATGTAATAATGTACGGTAATGTACATCACGGCCAATGCAAAAAGAAAAAGCATATACCCGCGATGTTTCTCGAACAGCTTAAACAACGCTTTTCCCGACACCAGGTCTTTTACGACATTGGATTTACGAGGAGGGGTATTTTTTATTTCTTCTGCCATTAATTATTTAATTATTTTTTTGCGCGACACGGAGTTTGGCGCTACGTGCGCGGGTATTACGCTGTATTTCTTCTTCGGCGGGCATCATAGCTTTTTTAGTAATCACTGTGAAGGGGGTCATTTCTTTTCCGAAAAAATCTTTCTCTATTTTTCCCGCAAGGTTTCCCGAGCGCATAAAGTTTTTTACCAGCCGGTCTTCGAGCGAGTGATAGGTAATGACCACCAAGCGGCCGCCGGGTTTCAGGAGTTTCAACGATTGCTCCAGCAGTTGTTCCAGGGCTTTCATCTCGCCGTTCACTTCCATGCGCAACGCCTGAAAAACCTTGGCCAGGTATTTATGTTCCATCATCTTCGGCGTACAGGGCTGCAACGCTTCCACCAAATCGCTGATGTTGTCGAGCGGCTTATTTGCCCGCGCCGACAGCAATAATTTAGCCACGCGGCCGGCATTGTCCACTTCGCCATAAACACTCAGTATATAACGCAACTGCTCTTCGGAATAGGTGTTGACCACCTTCGCTGCCGTCAAAGAACTTTTATTATTCATCCGCATATCCAGCGGGGCCTCAAAACGAAAGGAAAACCCGCGCCCGCCGGTATCGAACTGGTGCGACGAAACGCCCAAATCGGCCAGCACACCATCCACCGCCTCCACTCCTTCATTGCGTACCAGCCCACGTAAGAACTTAAAATTATTTTGAATCAGGGTAAATCCCTTTTCCTGTATCCCATTTACCGCCGCATCGCTGTCGCGGTCGAGCGCTATCAACCGTCCCTTTCCTTTCAGGCGCGCCCATATTTCGCGGGAGTGACCGCCGCCGCCGAAAGTAACATCTACATACACGCCGCCTGATCGTACACAAAGTGCATCCACACTCTCCTGCAGCATCACGGGAATATGATAAGTTTCCGTCATAATCCCTCTACGGCTTATTGCCCCATCATTTGGTCGAACGCGTCGGCGAATTCAGCCTCGCTCATTCCACCGCCGGCGTTTTCTTTGGCGCAAAGTTTAATTTTGAAATCCAATCCCGTGAACACTACTTCTTTCCGCACACCTATCATTTCCAGAAGGTGCTTAGGTATCAAAATACGTCCGGTTTTTTCATCGGGCACCACCATGGCGCGGTGACGGTTAAATTCTTCCCACAGCCTGCTCCCCATGCGCGTATTGGGTTTCAACATCGCTTTCACTTCTTCCGAGTGCTTCGCCCAGGCTTCGCGCGTAAATATCTCCAGTGAATTATCATACACATCCTTATGCACCATATATTGGGTATTCAACGCGCCGGATTGTGCACGGAGCTCCGCGGGGAACACCATACGGCCCTTGTCGTCGAGTTTTGCAATATATTCACCTACAAACAGCATGAAGAAGGTTTTAAGCGTTGAAAAATCAGTTTAGGTTACAAATGTAAAGAAATTATTCCACTTTTGTACACATAATTACACTTTTTTACACCAAGCAAGTAAAAATAAAACTTAATATACTTATAATAAACATATTAAGTTATCAACAAGAAATAAAAAATCGTTGTGCCAACAGGCATATCAAATCCGTACCAAGTCCATACCAAAAAAGTTATTATATTTGTACCCACACTAAACATTGTTTTTATGGGAAAAATATACTGAGTTGCTTTATACCCGTTATTTCTATTAGATTTGCAAAGTTTTTCTTATTGGTATTATTGTGGCTTATTCCGCTGATTGGGTATTCGCAGACCTATCCTGTTCACGCCACGGTGCAGGTACTCCCCCCCCCTACAGCTTATACGTCAGCGATTACTATAGCCTTTCCCGCGAAAAGATGGTCATCACCCTGCCGCGCCTCACCCTGGAATCCGGCGTGCCCCTGCGCATCAGCGGCGAAGACCTGCGCCCTTTCCTGAGCAGGGAAAACCTGACCGGCTATCTGTCCCAGGGCCGCCTGCCGGAAGGCCCGGCCACCTTCAGCGTCGAAGTGTTCGTCCGGAAAGGCCAACGCCATGGCCTGGCTGAGCTTTTCCAAGCCGCCGCAACTTAACCTTCCGGCCAACAACGAAACTATTGTGTTCCGTGACCCTACTACCATTTTATTCAGTGGGTGCCGCAGCACCGCGGCATTGCACAGGTCGATTATGAATTCACCCTCAAAGAACTGCCGGTGGGCAACAACGTAGCGCCACAGTCGGCCTTTGCCTACTCTCCGGTCGTCCACCGTGAAGTCTTTCACCAGACCTCCCTGCCCTATCGTATAAATCCTTTCAAACCATTGTCAGACACCATAACGGAGAGTATAAAGTAAAAGACTTCTCCTGCTGGAAACAGTTCCTGTGTATGGTTTTCGGACAACTTACCCACCGGGAAAGTATCAGCGATACGTTGATATGCCTGAAAACCAATGCCGACAAACTATATCACATGGGAATGGGAAACGTAGTTGCAAAGAGCACCTTAACAAAAACCAATGAAAATCGCTCCTACCGTATCTATGAAGACCTGGCTATGTTGCTTATCCAACAGGCAAAACAGCTGTATCATGGAACAAGTCTATTAGAAATCCCTCTTCAGAACAACGTCTTTGCCATTGATGCAACTACCATTGACTTATGCCTGTCTTCCTTTTACTGGGCTTTGTTCCGTAAAACTAAGGGTGGAATAAAACTGCACACCATGCTTGATTTAAAGACGGCCATACCGGAATTTATCCTCTTTACTACAGCCTCTGTTCATGAAGTGAATATGCTGGATACAATATCTTTTCAAGCCAATAGTTTTTACATTATGGACAGAGCTTACCTGGATTTGAAACCGGGAGAAAGGGCACACACTTGTTTTTTTGACTAATAATTTTCAAAAGCAACTGACATAGCGCAGCTTTACGAGCATAGATGGGATATTGAATGTTTTTTCAAATGGATCAAATAGCATCTTAAGATTAAATCGTTTTGGGGGCATTCTGAAAATGCAGTGAAAACACAAGTCTGGATCGCCATCTCAGCCTACGTTTTAGTAGCTATCGCAAAGAAAAAGTTTAACCTCAAACAATCGCTCTACGAAATCCTACAAATACTTAGCCTCTCTATGTTTGAAAAAGTACCGATAAATCAACTCTTTCAACAAACTCAACTACAATATGACAAAGAACCTTCTACTAACCAATTGCAACTGTTTTAATTATATCGAAACGCTAGTAGTATAATGACAATAATCCGGTGAAGTTGTAAAGAAATTATTATGACATGAGTTAATGAGCCTATAAGTAATTTTATATAAATGCCCCGATTTTTAGTATTCATATTATCCTGTTTGTTCAGCCTTGTGCTGCAAGGCCAGGCGCTCACGCACCCAAAAATTATGGGGTTGGATGATCGTAGTTTTAGGGATTGTCAGTATTATCCAAAGGATTTAGTAAATCTAAATGGCATGGAATCAATTTAATAAGCAGCATGAAAATTCTTATTAGTTTTCACACCTTTTACCTTTTTACCCTTTACCTTTTATTTTAAAACCCGATGAAATAGCCCATTAATCCTGCGGCGAAGCCTATGATTGCACAAAGCAGCTTGGCCCACAGGAAGCCACGTTTACTTTCGGCCAGCAGTGGCAAGGTGGTGTGGCCATTCTGCACAATGGAGTTGGCCAACAAGATACTGAAAGGAATATGCCCGGAGGCAAAGAGGGTGATAAAAATAATGTGCGGCCCCGATTCGGGAATAACCCCAATCAACACAGCCGCTATAAGTATGGGAAAGGGATTATTGCTGATCCATCCGGAGATATCAAAATAATGCAGACTGATTTGGATGAACAGCAGGGCGCCGAAAGTCCACAAAAAGATTTTTAGAAAGTGTTTTTTAATGATGTGCCCCCACAGGTGTTCTTCAAGGAAGTGTTCGTCTACGGAAGCAATCAGTGTCATCACCACCAGACTCAGGACGGCAAAGAGCACATTCATCCAGCGCTCGGAAAAAAGGAAATTAAGCGTATCATGATGATCGTGGTCGCAGGCTGCGTCGTGCACATGCCCGGCGTGGTCATGCTCAAGCAATCCGGACAACATGCCTGCCGCAAACACTAAGAGTCCGAACAAGAGCAACGCCCGCTGGAAAGAGATGTGCCGCAAGTTATTGATGAGCCCCCGCACACTGCCCCTCGCTCCTCCGTGGACACAATCTTCCTGATGAATGGCAAAATGCCCGCGGTTAAAAGGCACCGGGAACCGCTTGACGAAACAGTCCGTCAGCAAGCCCACAGTAATGGCCAAGGGGAATAAAATCACATCGAGCCAAAGCGCCGTTTTGGGAATGGTAGCCAACAACACAAAAGCCTCGTCGCCCGTAGCGGCAATCATCATGGCCACCAAAGCGCCGAAACTCACAATCCTATGCGTAAAAAGCGACACCAGGGCAAAGCCGCCGATACAGCCGGGAAATAATCCCAGCAAAGCGCCGAGCAGTACCTGTCCGAAGCGCGATTGCCGGAGGCGGCCGAACGACCGCCCCTGCGAATGAATATTGAGGTACTCAATCAATAACATCATTACCATCACCAGTCCGGTGATAAGCAAGGTGTTTTTCAGCACATCAACAAGAAGCAGCATTAATTACGAATTACGAGTTACAAGTGACGAGTTGAGAGTTGAGAATGGAGAGTTGAGAGTTATTTTTTCTCATCACTTTTTTCACTCTCAATTCTCAACTCTCCACTCTCAACTATTCTCCGAATATCTCTTTCAGCTTAGCGCGGAGCGTTTCGCCGTGCAAGCCGCGGGCGATGAGATTTCCTTCCTTATCGTAAAGAAACATCGTAGGAATAAAATCCACCGCATATTTCTGCGCAGCCACAGCGTCTTTGTCCCACACATGGTTCCATATCAGGCCGTCTTTGGCAATAGCTTCCACCCATTTATCCTTTACGCGGTCGCGGGAAATACCTACAATATCAAAACCTTTTTCATGATATTTCTTATACATGGCCACCACATTGGGATTCTCTTTACGGCAGGGTCCGCACCACGAGGCCCAGAAATCTACCAGCACATAGGTGCCTTTGCCCAGCCAGTTCGACAATTTTTCCGGCCGGTCTTCGGGGTTGTTCAGTTCCACGTCGACAAAAGGCTTACCATCCAACGTGTTGTTCACATTTTCCAGGCGTTGTTGAATAGCCGCAGCGGCAGGCGTAGTTTTATCCTGTATGCCGGCCACCAATGCCGACAATTCTTCGGCCGTAAGCGCATAAGGCGTTTGCAGGAACACACGTTGTCCCACAATATTATTGCTGTTGGCCATAACAAAGGCTTTTGTTACTTCCTGTTGTTGGGCGTCCAATTCTTCATAACGGGCATTGATACTCTCATCCAGCGCTTTCAATTGTTTTTCCTTTTCAGCCGATCTCAATTTTTTATTCTCATTAATGGCCTTTTTGTTATTTCCATATTCAGCCATTAACGTCGAAATTTTTTCCCTGACTGCTTTCACGTCCCTTTGATACGCGGCATAATTGTCATTCAATGCACTACCGGTCACCGTGCTGCCCTGTATATTTTCCGTATTCAGGGTGATGTTCATCACTTCATTGCCGGCCGTAAGGAAAAAGCCGAATGATTTATTCATAGCAACAGAAAGGAAATAAAGATCTGCCGGCTGGTTCCCTTTAAATTTAAACGTTCCGTTGGTAACGGTCACGCTGTCCACCGGCACAGGCTTACTCCGCAACTCGGCACGGGAAAGGAAAATCATTGTACCATCGGCCACGCCCTCAGCAGTGCCGTTGATGGTATAATTGGCGGGCTGTCCGCATGCAAAAAGCATCGGTAAAGCCATTAAGGAGAAGAATAATTTTTTCATTTTCTTATGATATATATATTTGTAGCACGTGAATAATTTACAAAGATAACAATTTTTCCTTTAAATTGTGTTAATGTGTAAAATTATCATTAAAAACATGAAAACTTTTTTTGTTTTCAAAGTTTTTACTCTATCTTTGCAGTCGATCACAAAATAAAAATGACGATGAACAATACCAAAGAACGCATTATTCAGGAAGCGGCAGTGTTGTTTGCCAAAAACGGCTGCAAAAGCATTACAATGGATGATATTGCCTCTGCTATGGGTATTTCAAAACGTACGATTTATGAAATTTTTTCCGATAAAAAAGAGTTGCTGACCCATTGCATGCACTACTTTTTTCAACAGAGTGAAGATATGATACA